>OGOO01001270.1_pt1 | contig 23116 bp, 15 predicted proteins | sample 1552651 | NCBI WGS metagenome assembly OGOO01 (sample SAMEA2580118, study PRJEB22360) | human gut metagenome | biome: human gut; feature: human-associated habitat; material: faeces | place: Denmark | collected 2008/2010 | reverse complement strand
AAGCGGAGGTTCATGGGTCGGTGTTCGGTTGTACAAAAATAGCGAAAAAAGCGGGACGGCCTTGCCGAGTCCGCTTTTCGGGACGGTCTTTTCCGGTCGGGCTATCGGATCGGGACCCGTGCCTCATCCCGGGGAGAGGCACTTTCGGCCCGGCTCTCCGGATCGCCGTACCACCATACGGTCGTGGCATAATCGACCGTTCCCGGGTGCCAGCTGAGCATCTCGATGTCGAACCGCAGGCGGCGGTGGAACGGAATGGCGTCGAGGTTCCGGGTGCGCATGAAGGTGTTGTATCCGTGCGATGACGCTTCGTCGGCCCGCGGCGCTCCGCCGAAGGGGGTGTGGAACGGTACGACCGGGGCCCAGGAGCAGTTGTAGTAGTCCTCCGTGCCGGTCCCGAAGTGCGACGGGAACGGATCGTCGTCGATCCATATCTTCTCATCCCCCTCGCCGTACCAGTCCGGTGCGTTGTTGTAGAGTGTCAGCAGGTCGCCGCGCAGTACGCCCCGGCCGCTGCAGGTGATGAAGTTCCAGTCGAGATTGTCCGGAGCGTCGTAGTTCGGACTGACCGGGATGTCGCGCTCCTGGCGCCAGGTGGTGTGGAAATAGAGCGTCGAGGGGGTCCGGGCATACCGGTCCGTGGTCGTCTCGACAAGGACGTCGGCCTCACGGTCCGTCGTGTTCTCCAGAGTGAGCGAAGCCGTGTGGCGGTAGGGCATGACCCACCGGCTCTCGATGCGCCCCATCCCGTCGCAGTCGAGGTACCAGCTCCTGACCTCCGGGGCTCCGATGCCGGCTCCGGCGAACTCGCCGAGCGGGGCCCATACGGTGTTCATCCCGTCGAAATCCATGCTCAGGGTCAGCCCGCGCATCAGCCGTGCGTAATCGCTTCCCGCTCCCGGGGCGGCAACCTCGAAGCGGAGGGTGTAGATGGCGCGATCCTCGCCGTCGAGGGAGAGCGTCTGTTTCTCGCCGGGGGCCAGCCGCATGCGGACCCGGTGCTGTTCGCCGCCTTCGTATGCCTGCGGGCGGAGCAATTTTGCCGAAAGCTCCTCCAGCCGAGAACGGAGCCGTTCCGTGTCCGATACCTCGAAACTTTTGATGCGGGTCCCCGGCGCATAAGTCCGGTAGTTGATCTGGTAGTAACGGGGGACGAACCGCTCCCAGTCGGGCTCCTCGAACGTGATGCGGCAGTGCGAGGCGTAGGGCAGCGGCAGCATGAAGGTGTTTCCGCCGCGACCTTCCGGACGTGTTTCGTAGTTGGTGTGGCGCAGAGACAGAGCCTCCCCGACGAAGAAGGGGGCCTGCGACAGGTCGTAGGCGGGAATGGTGAAGCGCGGGGCGGACTCTCCGTCGAAATAGAAACGGAGCGTGCCGCGTTTGTCCGAGGTGGTCATCCAGATGCGGGTCACAACACCGGGCCCTTCGGCTTCGAAAAGCACCTTTTCACGGTGTCCGTTGATCGTTTCGATCCGTTCGTAGCCGCTTCCGTCGTTGTTGGCGAACCATCCGGGCTGGTCGGGCGATACGGAGCGGCGGTCGTAGCTGCTGGTCTGTCGGAGAGAGTATTCGGGAAATTCTGCGGCGGACGCGTAGTCCGTCATTTCGTCGAGCAGGGTTTCGAGCGTAACGACTTCCGATTTGTAGGATCTGTGGCCGTGGTTGCAGGCCGTCAGGCAGAACAGGGCGGCACATGCCGCCGACAGGCAAACAAGTCTCATGCTGGTTGGTGTCTTGGGTTTCGGTAACAAAGTTAGCCGGACCGCTCCTTTCGGCGTGTAACGCTCGTATCGGAACCGATAACGGATGTTACATCCGTGGTGCGGATGCGTTTTGTTGCGGATCCCTGTGTCGCAGAGCAAGATGGGTTTTGTCCGGAGGCTTTTCGTCGTCGTCCGTTCCCGAGGAAAAAAAATACGCATTTATGCGTATCGGTGCGGAGTAAAAAACGGCTAATTTTGGTCGTTTAAATCGGCTTACTTGCAAATTCGGACCGTCCGGGTCCGGCACAGAGAGGCTAAACACATAAAATTCAAATAAATATGGTTGATATTTTTGACCGGCTCGAGAAGAACGCCGGCGGACCCATCGGTCAGTACATGTCGTATGCGCACGGATATTTCGCATTCCCGAAGCTGGAGGGCGAGATCGGCCCCCACATGAAATTCCGGGGCAAGATGATGCTGAACTGGAGTCTGAACAACTACCTCGGACTGGCCAACCATCCCGAGGTGCGCAAGGCCGATGCCGAGGGTGCCGCCCAGTTCGGCATGGCAGCCCCGATGGGTGCCCGCATGATGAGCGGTCAGACCAAGTACCACGAGCAGTTGGAGCGTGAACTGGCCGAGTTTGTCGGCAAGGAGGATGCCTTCCTGCTCAACTTCGGCTACCAGGGCATGCTCTCGATCATCGACTGCCTGCTGACCCCGCGCGATGTGGTGGTCTACGATGCCGAGGCCCACGCCTGCATCATCGACGGCCTGCGCCTGCACAAGGGCAAGCGCTTCGTATACGGCCACAACGACATGGAGTCGCTGCGCCTGCAGCTCAAGCATGCCACCGAGTTGGCCGAGGAGCAGAACGGCGGCGTGCTCGTGATCACCGAAGGCGTCTTCGGCATGAAGGGCGACCTGGGCAAGCTCGACGAGATCGTCGCGATGAAAAAGGAGTTCAACTTCCGCCTGCTGGTGGACGACGCGCACGGCTTCGGCACGATGGGCGAAGGCGGACGCGGTACCGCGAGCCATTTCGGCGTAATCGACGGCGTGGACGTGCTGTTCAACACCTTCGCCAAATCGATGGCCGGCATCGGCGCTTTCGTCGCATCTGAAAAGTACATCGTCGACTTCCTGCGTTACAACATGCGCTCGCAGACTTACGCCAAATCGCTGCCGATGCCGATGGTGATCGGCGCGCTGAAACGTCTGGACCTGATCCGCAACCATCCCGAATACCAGGAAAACCTGTGGAAAATCGTCCGCGCGCTGCAGAACGGTTTCCGCGAACGCGGCTTCGACATCGGCGGTACGCTCTCACCCGTCACCCCCGTCTATATGAAGGGCGGCGTCGAAGAGGCCTGCAACATCGTCGTAGACCTCCGCGAGACCTACAACCTCTTTTGTTCGGTGGTCGTTTACCCGGTCATCCCGCGCGGTGAGATCATCCTGCGCATCATCCCGACGGCCGTACATACGCTCGAAGACGTGAATTATACGCTCGACTGCTTCGAGAAATGCCACAAGCGGTTACTGGCCGGCGATTACAAAAAGCCGATCCAGGACATGTCCGAAAAATAGACCTTTAACGAGGACTACCGGTACGCACAGCCGTGTCCGGCAGATTTTCAGAAACAGCCGCCCTGCGCGGCTGTTTTTTGTTATCTTTGCAGACAAAACGAACCGACACATGAGAGCGTTGCAGAAGATCAAGAACCCCGAAACTTTGGTGTGGCTGGGTCTCGGCCTTTGGTGGATCGTAAACCTCGTCCAGGCGGGGTGCACCGAGCTGGCCGATGACGAAGCCTATTATCACATGTTCGCGGGACGACTCGCCTGGGGCTATTTCGACCATCCGCCCATGACGGCACTGCTGGTGCATCTCGGCGGTTTTCTGGGCGGAGAGATCGGTGTACGCTTTTTCTTCACAGTCCTACAACCCATCTACCTGTTCGCACTCTGGCGGATCATCCGCCCCCGGGAGACGACGGTTCGCGATGCAGGATTGTTCCTGCTGATCGCGGCCGCAATGCCCATCCTGCAACTCTACGGCTTCATCGCCGTACCCGACGGGCCGTTGATGCTGTTCACCGCACTGTTCCTGTGGAGTTATAAATATTTTACGGAACGGAGCAATTGGCTGGCAGTCCTGTTCATCGCAGTAAGCCTTGCGGGACTGGCCTACAGCAAATACCACGGCGCGCTGGTGCTCCTGTTCACGGTGCTGTCGAACCTCAGATTGCTGAAAAACCCGAAATTCTACGCCGCCTGCCTGCTGGCGGCCCTGTTGGTCATCCCCCATCTGTGGTGGCAGTATGCCCACGACTGGGTATCGCTGCGCTATCACCTTGCGGGACGCAACCGCGACTTTGAATTCGGGTTCGTCACGGAATACCTGTTAAACCTCTTTGCAATCTTCAACCCGTTCCTCTTTCCGGTTTTCATCGCGGCATGGTGGGAAAACCGTGCCGTGCGCCCTGTCGACCGCGCACTGAGCTGCATCGCGGCAGGTTTCATCCTCTTTTTCCTCTCTTCTACCCTGCGCGGCTACGTACAGCCGCAATGGGAGATTCCGGCGACATTCGGGATCATCGCACTGTTATTCGGATTTATCCGGGAGCGGGAAAAGTTGCGGCACTACACGCTGTGGGTCTGCTGGATCACACTGGCACTCGTGGCGCTCACCCGCATCGAAATGATCTTCAACCCATTGGGGATCAAGTTCCAGGTATTCGACAATCGTGAGACATATGCACAACTGGCCGATACGGCCCAAGGACGGCCGATCATCTTCAACGGCAGTTACACGGCCGCTGCCAAATATCATTTTTACACTGGAGGCGAGAGCTACGCGCAACCCGTGGTCACTTACCGCACCAGCCACTACCAGCTCCGCGACGACGACACCCGGATGGCGGGCCGGGCCGTCCTCACCGAAGTATTGGACAGTACGCCCGGAGCACAGGAGATAAAGCTTGCCAACGGCAAGAGATTCCATTACCTGGTCGCGGATCCGTTTATTCCGGTCCGGAAAATCATCGCCGAAATCACCGGTTTGCCGCCGACAGTCAACCAGGGCGATTCGCTCCACCTGGATGTGACCCTGCACAACCCCTACCCTTATGTTTATATCCTAGAAAAAGGTACAAGCGGTTCTGAAACGGCAAACGGCACTTTCGGGAAGCAAGTCCCCGTCCCGGCAGCCGGAACGTCAAACAGCACCGTGAACAGCGGAAAGGAAGTCGAACCGGTGAAACATGGAACCGCACCCCGACTCTGGCCCCTTACCGTCAATATCGTATGGAGACACCTCGGAGATTCCGTCCTGATCGTACCGCTCGGTGGCATATCCGGTGTACTGCCGCCAGAAGGGAAATTGCAATTCCATGCAACGACCGTGGTACCGGAATTGCGCCCCGGGAAGAGATACGAAACGGGGATCATGCTAACCGATTCACCGATGCTTTCGTGGTTCAACGGAACAGCCCAAGAAGTGAGGGTGGAAAAGCAGCGGCTGGCATCGCAGCAGCTGCCGTAACCCGGCGCCCGTTGGCAAAAACGGGGAAAGGTGCTGGAAGCGGGCCGAATACATGAGAAACTGCATGAGTGCTAAAAATACATACACAATAAAAGCACGAGTTAACCAACAAGATAAATCTACCTGAGATCGCCTATGATAGCCGAATTCATCAAATTTTGCGTAGTCGGGGGCAGCGGCGTAGGAGTCGATTTCGGAATCACCTACCTGCTCAAAGAGAAAGCCCGGATCAACAAGTATATCGCGAACTCGGCAGGGTTCGTCTGTGCTGCCACGACGAACTACATCTTCAACCGCATCTGGACGTTCGCCAACCACGACCCAGCCATCACCCAGCAATACCTCACCTTCCTGGGTATCTCCGTCGTGGGACTCGGGATCAACAACGGGATTATCTACCTGCTCGCCGATCGGATGCGCATGAATTTCTACCTCTCGAAGTTGTTCGCCATCGGTACGGTGACGGTCTGGAATTTCTTTATGAACTACTATTTCACGTTCACCGCTTAACCCCATTCACCGCATAATCGACGGCCGGCCATGAATGCAAAAGAGAAAATGCTCGCAGGACTTCCGTTCGACACCCACGACGCAGACCTCGGCCGCGAACGGGAAAAAGCCACGCGGCTACTGCAAAAACTCAACACAATCACCCTGTTCGATGGAGCTTACCGGGAGATTTTACGGGAGTTACTGCCCAATACCACCACCGAATGCCTGATCCGGCCGCCGTTTTTTTGCGACTACGGTTATAATATCTATATCGGTGAGAGGGGATTCATCAACTTCAACTGCGTAATGCTCGACGGTGCACCGATCCGTATCGGGAACAACGTACTGATCGGACCTGCCGTACAAATCTACACTTTCCACCACCCGATCGACCATCTGGAACGCCGCGAAGTAGAAATCTGCCGACCCGTCACCATCGGCGACGACTGCTGGATCGGCGGCGGTGCCATTATTCTGCCGGGCGTGACGATCGGACCGAAATCGGTCATAGGCGCCGGCGCCGTGGTCACCAAAGACGTACCCGAAGGGGGCGTGGTAGCGGGCAATCCGGCCCGGCCGATCACTCCGCGCTCTTAACGTCCGGAATCTTCTTCCCCGGAATTGCTGACAGGTCCCGGAAGATCACCCCCCCCGAAACCATGAATCCGGACGAATCCGGCACTCAAGCGTGTCGACCGGTGAAAAACAAAGCACAACGTTTTCTGGAGACAGCTCCTATTTTCATAGGCACATCCTAAATCAGGTGTGCAATGCAAGAAGCCGGAACGGTTAGTCCTCCTGTTTTTTCAGCACCAGCGCGGCACGGCTCAGGTTATAGACCTTGATATAATGCCCGACCGACCCGTCGGCATGCGTGCGCGGGAAACTGAATGCGTCGACGCTTTCGTCGATACGCCCGTAACCTCCGAACCGTTTGGCATCTGACGACAGCACGATGCGGTAACGCCCCGGCGCCGGAACGGGAACCTCGTAACCGGGGATGCTGCGCTGCGGGTGCCAGTTGAAGACGAACAGCAAATCGCCGCGGTGGCTGTAAACGATCGTTTTGTTCATCTCGTCCATCAGGTGATTGTAGGCAAAGCCGCTTGCCAGTACACCGTACCGCCGCATAAGTCCGATCATCGCCTTGTCGAATTCGCCCAGGAAACTATAACGCAGGAAACCGTTCGTCGAGAGGCTCCACTGCCGGCGCGCATGCGCATAGCTCCAACCGTTGCCCTCCCGCGGAAAATCGATCCATTCGGGATGCCCGAATTCATTGCCCATGAAATTGAGGTAGGCGTCGCCGGCCAAAGAAATCGTGAAAAGGCGGATCAGCTTGTGAAGGGCCATTCCCCGGTCGATCACGAGATTCTCGGCAGAACGGTTCATATCGGTGTACATCTGCTTGTCCATCAACCGGAACGCAAGCGTTTTATCGCCCACGAGCGCCTGGTCATGCGATTCGCAGTAAGCCACCGTTTTGACCGTGCCGAGCCGGTCGACCATCATATGCCACATCTCCCAGATGTTCCACTCCTCGTCGGGAACCTCCTTGAGCAGCTTGATCCAGAAATCGGGTACAGCCATGCCCAGCCGGTAGTCGAATCCCACCCCGCCGTCCGGTACCGGCGCACACATGCCCGGCATGCCGCTCACATCCTCGGCGATCGTGACCGCCCCGGGACGGAAATCGTGCACCAGTTTGTTCGCCAATGTCAGGTAAGCCAGCGCATCGCCGTTGACATCGGTGAAATATTTGTCGCGGCTGTCGAACTCGGTGTAGCCATGGTGCGTATAGATCATCGACGTTACACCATCGAAACGATACCCGTCGAAATGGAATTCGTCGAGCCAGTATTTGACGTTCGACAACAGGAAATGTTCGACCTCCGGTTTGCCGTAATCGAACAGTTTGGAATCCCAGTAGGGCTGCTCGCCGGCAGGACCGGGAAGCGAATAATGGTGATCGGTCCCGTCCAGCTCGTTGAGACCTTCGTTGATATTCTTGACATAATGCGCCTGCACCAGGTCCATCACTACCGCAAGCCCCAGTTCATGTGCCCTTTTGATCAACGCTTTCAAATCTTCCGGCGTCCCGAAACGGGACGAAGGGGCGAAAAAATTGCTGACGTGGTAGCCGAAACTGCCGTAATAGGGATGCTCGGCCACAGCCATCAACTGAACGACATTGTAACCGTCCTCCTTGATGCGGGGCAAAACCGTCCCGGCGAATTCGGCATAGGTCCCCACCCCCTCCTTCTCCTGGCTCATGCCCACATGGCACTCATAGATATAAAGGCTGCCCAGCGAAGAGATATCGAAGCGGTCGCCGTTCCAGTCGAACGGTTCGGCAGGCGCCCACAGTTGTCCCGAAAAATCCTTGCTCTGCTCGTCCTGAACGACACGGCGAATATAGGCCGGAATCCGCTCGAGCCAGCCATTCCGGCCGTGGACCAATATCTTGACCCGAGAACCGTGCACCAATCTCCCCGCAAACGATTCATCGGGCAGAAAAATCGACCACACACCTCCGGCACCCCTTCGCAACGGCAGTTCCGTACGCTGCCAGCCGTTGAAATCCCCGAACAGGTAGACATCGATGGCACCCGGCAGCCACTCGCGGAACCACCACCCCCGGCGGACGGGATCGTACTGGAACCCGAAATAGAGGTAACCGTTGGCATAATCGACCAGCGAACCTGCCGTGCGCTCGATGCCGGAAAGCCTCCTGCAAAAATGCGCATAGCGCTCCGTCATGGCCCCTTCGACCGGTTTGAGCCAGTCGTCCTGTTCCACAATCGCGAGGCGCCCGGACAGCTTTGTCTCCATATTAGGCCTGTTTTATTGATATCGTCGCTCCCTGATTTCGGTCAACCGACCTGTTGTTTCCAGCCAGGTCCGGAAGAAAAGAGCGAACTTAAAAATAACACTTATTTCCCAAAGCGGCAAAATAAAAAAGATTCTTATCTTTGTGGAGCCAAAAAATTCTAATCTAAATTTTCTCCTAACTATGTTCAAAGGACACCCCAAGGGGCTCTTCGTACTCGCGCTGGCCAATATGGGAGAACGCTTCGGCTACTACACCATGCTGGCCATTTTCGTGCTGTTCATGCAGGCTAAGTTCGGCTTCAGCGCCGATACGACCAGTACCATCTTCGGCATCTTCCTGGCTGCCGTCTATTTCCTGCCGCTGTTCGGCGGCCTGCTGGCCGACAAGGTACTCGGCTACGGCAAAACCATCACACTGGGTATCGTCGTGATGTTCATCGGTTACTTCCTGCTGGCAATTCCCACGGGTACCGGCACCGGGGCGATCGTGATGATGTTCGGCGCACTACTGCTCATCGCAATGGGTACCGGCTGCTTCAAAGGCAACCTGCAGGCACTGGTGGGTAACCTCTACGACAATCCGAAGTACAGTACCAAGCGCGACCTCGCGTTCAGCATCTTCTACATGTGCATCAACATCGGCGCTTTCTTCGCCCCGTCGGCGGCCGAAGGCGTTTCGAATTACTTCCTCGGCAAAAACGGGTTTACCTATAACGCCGAAATCCCCGCGCTTTCGCACCAATTGACAAACGGAACGATCACTCCCGAAGGGATGGAACAGTTTACGAAACTGGCCGCCCAACAGGGCCATCCCGGCGCCGACCTGGCTGCATTCGGCACACAGTACGTCGATGCGTTGAGCCAGTCTTACAACTACGGTTTCGGCGTCGCCTGCCTCTCGCTGATCGTCTCGATGCTCATCTTCCTCGGTTTCCGCAAACTCTACAAGGCAGCTGACAAGACCGAAAAGCAAAAAGCAAAGGAAGGCAGCACGGAAACGCTCAAAGAGCTGACACCGGAACAGACCAAAGACCGTCTGGTGGCACTGGGGCTGGTATTCGCCGTGGTGATCTTCTTCTGGATGTCGTTCCACCAGAACGGGTTGACGATGACCTGGTTCGCCCGCGATTACACGGTCAAGGCGGTGAGCGGATTCGACCGGTTCGGCTTCTCGCTGCTGACACTGATTCCGTTCGCAGTGGGATTCTACGGCATCCTGAACATTTTCCAGTCGAAAGAGTCTCGCAGCAAACTGGTCGCAGCTTTGGTGGCAGTCGCAGGATTGGCACTCGCCTGGTGGGCTTATGCGAACTTCCCGGCCGAGATGGCAATCACGCCGCAGATTTTCCAGCAATTCAACGCCTACTTCATCGTTCTGCTGACCCCGATCACCGTCGCTTTCTTCGGATGGCTCGCCAAGCGGGGGAAGGAACCGCTCGCTCCGCGTAAGATCGGCATCGGCATGGTGATCGCGGCGCTCGGATTCGTCGTGCTGGCCGTAGGCTCGATGGGGCTTCCGGCACCTTCGGCGCTCAAAGCGACCGGCGGCGTCAGCCAGATGCTCGTATCGCCGAACTGGCTGATCAGCACTTATCTCGTACTGACCGTGGCCGAACTATTCCTCTCGCCGATGGGTATTTCATTCGTTTCGAAGGTCGCTCCCCCCAAGTACAAAGGACTCGCACAGGGCGGATGGCTGGCAGCAACGGCCATCGGCAACTACCTGGTAGCGGTGATCGGTTACCTGTGGGAAGCTATCGACCTGTGGATGCTTTGGGGCATTCTCGTCGCATGCTGCCTCGTATCGGCCGCTTTCCTCTTCACGATGATGAAGCGCCTCGAAAAAACCACTTCCGAAGCCTAAATCCGAAAATCGAATACAAACCATAAAAAAGCCGCAAGTTTCCTTGCGGCTTTTTTATGGCCATCCGGCAGCCTCGTCCTGCACACCAACACGAAAATTTCACTCCGACACCGAATCCGGCTGCACGAACCCGGACCCGAGTCGGCGAAAAAATCGTTATATTTACCGAAATTTTCCTTTTCAAGCATGACAAAGCTCACATTTCTGGGGACAGGAACATCACAAGGCGTACCGGTGATCTCGTGCGGTTGCCGGGTGTGCTCGTCTCCTGACAGCAGGGACAAGCGGCTGCGCACTGCCGCACTCGTCGAACAGGACGGCGTGGTGCTGGTCATCGATGCGGGGCCGGACTTCCGCCAACAGATGTTGCGCGAACATGTGCAACGTATCGACGGCATCCTGCTGACCCACGAGCACAAGGACCATATCGGAGGGCTGGACGATGTGCGTGCATTCAATTACACTTCGGGAGAGCCGGTCGACATCTATGCCGAAGAACGGGTACAACGGGTGGTGAAAAAGGATTTCGACTATGCATTCGTTGAGCACAAATATCCGGGAGTTCCCGAAATTCGTCTCCATACGATCGGCGAAGACCTTTTCCGGGTGAAGAGCGTGGAGATCATTCCGATCCGCGGACTGCATTACAAGCTGCCGGTACTGGGGTTCCGCATCGGAGGTATTGCCTACCTGACCGATTTCAACTACATTCCGCCCAAAGAGTTCGACAAACTCAAAGGCGTCGATACGCTGGTGATCAACGCCCTGCGCAAAGAGGCCCATATCTCCCATTTTACGCTCGGCGAAGCCCTGCACGTGAGCCATCTGGTCTCCCCCCGGCAAACCTACCTGACCCACATCTCGCACCAGATGGGACGGCAGGCCCAGGAAGAACCCGCCCTGCCGGAAAACGTCCGTTTCGCATACGACGGACTCTGCATCGAAACGCCCTGACGGGCAAACGAGAACACCCGACTCTACCCATAGAAAACAGGTATACGACACCAGCAGACTCATCTCTGCAACAACTTCTTCATTGATCCGCGACACCCGCCTCCGGGCTACAAACAAGCCGATATCCACATGGAAAAATTACTGTTGATCACCCCGCCTTTCGTTCAGGTAAACTGCCCCTACCCGGCTACGGCCTACCTGAAAGGCTACCTCACGCGTCAGGGATATCAGGCAGAACAATACGATCTGTCGATCGAACTGATCAACAGACTTTTCAGCCGGGATATATTGCTGCGGATTTTTGACGCCTGCACCCCGGAACAAATGGGAAAGGATCCCCACCTGGAGCGCATGTACGGCCTGCGTGAACGCTATCTATCGACGATCGACACAGTGATGGAGTTCCTCCGCAAAGGAGACAATACGCTGGCTACGCTGATTTGCAACGGGGAGTTCCTGCCGCAAGCGGGACGGTTCGACGCCACCGGGGAGCTCGACTACTTTTTCGGCAACCTCGGTACCGCTGACTGTGCGAAATTTCTCTGCACGCTCTACCTGCAAGACCTGAGCGACCTGATCCGCGGTACGGTCACCGAACATTTCGAAATCGTCCGCTACGGCGAACGGATCTCGATGTCCATCCCGCTTTTCGCCAAACTCGAAGCCGAACTCCGGCAACCCCGCAACCCGATCGAAGAGGAGATGGTCGCACTGCTCGAACGGCAGATAGAGGCCGTACGCCCCACTCTCGTGGGTTTTACGGCACCGTTCCCCGGCAACCTGCTGGCCATCCTGCGTTGCGCGCAATACCTCAAAGAGCGGCATCCCGACATCCGCATCGCGATGGGCGGCGGCTATCCCTCAACCGAACTGCGCACGATGACCGATAAAGCCATTTTCCGGTATATCGACTACATCATCCTCGACGACGGCGAACGGCCGCTCGAGCGGCTGTTGGCCGGCAACGACCTGCTGCGCACCTACGCCCGGGACGGTTATCATGAGGGAGAGGCCGCACCGCTGACGCATGCCGAACGCGGCTGTCCCGACTTCAGCGGCCTGCCGCACGACAAATATCTGTCGCTGACCGAAGTGACCAATCCGATGCACCGGCTCTGGAGCGACGGACGGTGGAACAAAATGATGCTCGCGCACGGCTGCTACTGGGCCAAATGCGCCTTCTGCGACACGGCCCTCGACTACATCTGCCGGTATGAAAGCGTTCCGGCCGCACAACTGGTGGACTGGATGGAGCAGGTGATGGGCCAAACGGGCAGCCGGGGCTTTCATTTCGTGGACGAAGCCGCCTCCCCGACAATGCTGCGGGAACTCTCGCTCGAAATCCTGCGCCGGGGACTGAAAGTGGCCTGGTGGACCAATATCCGTTTCGAAAAGAATTTCACCGGCGATCTCGCTCAACTGATGTCGGCCGCAGGTTGCATCGCCGTATCCGGCGGGCTCGAAGTGGCTTCGGACCGGTTACTCGCACTGATGGACAAAGGGGTGACGATCGAACAGGCCACCCTCGCGATGCGCAACTTCTTCTATGCCGGGATCATGGTGCATACCTACCTGATGTACGGATTCCCGACCCAAACGCTGCAAGAGAGTGTCGATGCGCTCGAAGTGGTGCGCCAGCTCTTCCGCGCCGAACTGATCGGTTCGGCTTTCTGGCACCGCTATGCCATGACCGTACACAGCCCCAGCGGAATCGACCCGGAAAAATACGGCGTACACCGCAAAAACAAAGGGCCGAACGGATTCGCCAACAACGAAGTCCCGTTCACCGAAATCCGCACCTACAACATCAACACGGTCGGCGAGGCGCTGAACGAGGCATTGACCAACTACATGTGCGGAGGCGGCATCGACCGTCCCGCACACAAATGGTTCAAAGGCAAGGAAATTCCGCCAACGACCCTCGAAAATACGCTGATCACCGACCAACTGATCAAACCCGATGCTTCGCGCATCTACAACGATCCGGCACGGTTGGTATGGATCGGCGTACCGTTGATCCGCACCGGCGAAGGCGTCACCGCACGAAACAACACCGGGGAAAAACAGTTCCGTTTCGGTGAAGCGGAAGCCGAATTCCTGATGGAGCTCACTCTCCGGTGTGCCGACCTTTCACGCAAGGTTACACTCGCCGATGCCAAACAATTGTACGGTAAGTACAGCCCGGAACCGTTCGTGGTGTTCTACCATTCGAAACAATGGGACCAACTGCGTAAATACGGATTGCTTCAAATTTGAACAGGAACAGGAGAGCAGAGGCAGGAACAGAAACAAATGCACAAAATAAGAATCGGAATCGAAGCAAGAGATCGAAACCGGACCGCAGACAAACAATACAGATAATCGGAATCAAACACATATATCTATGGATTTCACCGGAAAAGTAGTCGTTATTACGGGAGCGTCGTCGGGCATCGGCGAAGCGTTGGTCTATGCTTTTGCCGACCGGGGTGCAAAAGTCGTAATGGGTGCACGCAACAGCGCCAAACTCGCCGAGATCGCGGCCCAACTCTTCACTCGCGGTATCGAATCGGCTTTCGAAGCGACCGACGTGACACGCGAAGAGGATTGCAAACGACTGATCGATAAGGCCCTTTCCGCTTTCGGCCGGATCGACATACTGATCTGCAACGCGGGGATCTCGATGCGCGCACTGTTCGACGACGTGCAGCTCGATGTATTGCGGCAACTGATGGATGTCAATTTCTGGGGCACGGTTTATTGTGCGAAATACGCGCTGCCTGCTTTGCAGGCAGCAAAAGGAACACTGGTCGGAGTTTCGTCGGTAGCCGGCATGCACGGTCTGCCGGGCCGTACCGGCTACTCAGCCTCGAAATTCGCCATGACGGGACTGCTCGAAACGATCCGGATCGAAAATCTGAAGAAAGGCGTGCATGTGATGGTCGCTTGTCCGGGTTTCACCGCATCGAACGTACGCTTCTCGGCGCTGACCGCCGACGGAACCAGTCAGGGCGAATCACCCCGCAACGAAAGCAAAATGATGAGTGCCGAAGAGGTCGCCCAACGGATTATCCGTGGCATCGAACGCCGCAAACGCACACTACTGATGGAATTCGACGGCCGCGCCACATCGCTGATCGGCAAATTCGCACCCGGCCTGCTCGACCGCTTATTTTACAACCATATGGCCAAAGAGCCCGATTCTCCGTTCAAATAATAAACGCCGTGCCGTCCCGAGCCTTTTGGATCGGCCTATGGATATGGGAGCGATACACTCGGCTCTCCAGAAGGCATTTTAACAGATTGAACCGGCGATTCACGCCGGATTATCGACACCCTGTCAACAATTCATAAACAATCCGCCGGGTTTATTAACAATTTATCGGCAAGCTGTCGACAACGATCCACAATTTATGCACACCAAATCTGGAATTAAACATATGACAGGCGAATCCAACACCAGATATTCAACGATACCAACACATTATTAACAAGTGCACAACAGTTAATAACAGTTTATTAGTACGTTATCAACAATTATCCGAACTGCTTAACCCAAATACTTGAGCCGAATAAGGGAGGAAATCCTTGGAAAGTGTGATACGTGCAATGAAGTAAAGGTAAGGTAAGGCAAGATAAGCAAGGCAAGATGGAAGGTCCGGATGGAAGGTCCGGATGGAAGGTCCGGATGGAAGCAATACTTGCCGTGCAGATTTACACCATGTCGATCTATTGGCTCAATAACGGCTTGAGGAACTGACCCGTGTAACTTCTTTTGACTTTAGCGACCTCCTCGGGCGTACCGGCGGCGATCAACCGGCCTCCCCCGCTTCCCCCTTCCTGACCGATGTCGATCAGGTAATCGGCCACTTTGATCACATCGAGGTTGTGTTCGATTACGATCACCGAATTGCCTTTGTCCACCAATTTGTTCAACACGTCGAGCAATACCCGGACATCTTCGAAATGGAGTCCCGTGGTCGGCTCATCCAAAATATAAAGCGTATTGCCCGTATCGCGTTTGGCAAGTTCGGCCGACAACTTGATACGTTGGCTCTCCCCGCCCGAAAGGGTCGTACAGGGTTGTCCGAGTGTCAGGTAACCGAGGCCGACATCCTGAATGGCTTTGAGTTTCATATGGATCGACGGGATCGCCTCGAAAAATTCAACCGCCTGGTTGATCGTCATGTTCAGCACGTCGTTAATACTCTTACCTTTGTACTTGACTTCGAGCGTTTCACGGTTGTAACGCTGCCCGTTACACACCTTGCACTTTACATAGACATCGGGCAGGAAATTCATTTCGATCGTCTGAACCCCCGCTCCCCGGCACGCTTCACACCGCCCGCCCTTGACGTTGAACGAGAAACGTCCTGCTTTGAAACCGCGAACCTGTGCGTCGGGCGTCGCTTCGAACAGTTTCCGGATATCGCTGAACACGTTGGAATAGGTCGCCGGATTGCTGCGCGGCGTACGGCCGATCGGCGACTGGTCGACCACCACCAGCTTGTCGATATTTGCGATTCCTTCGATCGCATCGTGTTCGAGCGGCTGATCATAGGAATGGTACAGGTAACGGTTAAGCGCCGCGCGCAACGTCGCATTGACCAGCGTAGACTTGCCGCTACCGCTTACACCCGTCACACAGATCATCACCCCGAGCGGGAAATCGACCGTAATGTTCTTCAGGTTGTTGCCGCGCGCACCGCGAACCGTCAACATCTTCCCGTTGCCGGTTCGCCGCACGGCCGGCAGTTCGATCTTACGACGGCCGCTCAGGTAATCGGCCGTGATACTGCCGGAATGCATCACCCCGTCGAGCGTACCCGCAGCGACGATCTCTCCGCCGCGAATACCGGCTTTCGGACCGACATCAATGATCCAGTCCGCATTGCGGATCATCTCCTCGTCGTGCTCAACCACAATGACCGAGTTCCCCGCATCGCGTAAGGCCTTAAGACTGTTGATCAGTTTGATATTATCACGTTGATGCAGGCCGATACTCGGCTCGTCGAGAATATAGAGCACATTGACCAACTTTGATCCGATCTGCGTAGCCAACCGGATACGCTGGCTCTCGCCGCCCGAGAGCGAACGCGAACTGCGGCTCAGCGACAGATAGCCCAGGCCTACATCGAGCAGGAAGCGCAACCGTTCGCGAATCTCCTTGAGCAGGTCGCGCGCGATCTGCCGTTGCCGGGACGACAGGCGTTCTTCAAGTCCCTCCATCCATTGTGCGAAATCCTCGATGCTGAGCACCGACAGTTCGGCGATATTCTTACCGTCGATCTTGAACTGGAGCGCCTCCCGTTTGAGCCGGGAACCGCCGCAGACCGAACAAACCCGCCGCACGACGAACTGCTCTTTCCATTTGTTGCCTTTGCTGCTGGAACTGTCCTCCTGTTGCTTCTCGATATAGTCGGCCACACCCTCCCAGGCAATCATGTAGTTACCCGCACCGCCCAGGTCATGCGTATCGATCCGGAGCGGTTCGGCATCGCCGTACAGGACAGCGTTCAACGCCTCCTCGCCCAACGATCCGACGGGATCGTCGATCGTGAAATCGTATTTACGCCCCAATGCCTCGATCAGCGCGAAAAGGAGGTTATTGCGGTATTTACCCAACGGTTCGATCGCGCCTTCGCGGATCGATTTATCGTTGTCGGGGATGATCCTTTCCAGATCGAAGACCGCTTCCTCGCCCAGTCCGTTGCAATGCGGGCAGGCCCCCTGCGGGGAGTTGAACGAAAAGGAGTGCGGCGCCGGTTCGTTGAATGCGATACCGCTGGTCGGACACATCAGGTGGCGGCTGTAAAAGCGGACGTTGTTCGAATCGTAATCGTAAACCATCATCGTCCCTTTGCCCTGCCGCATCGTCTCCTGCAGGCTTTTGAGCAACCGTTCGCGGACATCCTCTTTCACCACGAGCCGGTCGACGATCAGCTCGATATGGTGAATTTTATAACGGTCGAGCTTCATCCCGGCATGCACCTCACGAATCTCACCGTCCACACGGGCATAGAGGTAGCCTTTTTTAATAAAACTCTCGAACAGTTCGCGGTAGTGTCCTTTACGCCCGCGGATCAGCGGCGCCAGCAGCGCGATCTTGCGCCCGGCAAAATCGCGCAGGATCAGGTCGACGATCTGCGCATCGGTATGGTGTACCATCAGTTCGCCCGTGACGGGCGAATAGGCGTCCGACGCCCGCGCGAAAAGCAGGCGGAGAAAATCGTTGATCTCGGTCACGGTGCCGACCGTCGAACGGGGATTCTTGTTGGTCGTCTTTTGCTCGATCGAAATTACCGGACTGAGGCCCGTGATTTTATCCACATCGGGACGTTCCATCGTGCCGACGAACTGGCGCGCATAGGTGGAAAGCGTCTCCAGGTAACGGCGCTGACCCTCGGCATAGATCGTGTCGAAGGCGAGCGACGATTTGCCCGAACCGGACAGGCCGGTGATAACGGTCAGGGTGTCGCGCGGGATGACGACATTCACATCTTTGAGGTTGTGCTCGCGTGCTCCGTAAACTTCGATCCGATTTTCAGTAGGAAGGGAGTGTATATCGTTTTTTTCCGGTTTCATCAGCAATCTATTTGCGGGAATCGTCCGCAGGTATCTTCACAACGTAGCTGCGGCCCGCTTTGTTGTTATGGTCGTAATCGCGAATCCAAGGATTCAGCTCGCGCATCAGTTTGTAATTCGTGCCGTGCCCGCGTGCAAAGGCAGTCCAATCGATCGTGGGGGAATCGACCGTCACCTCCTTGTATTCGGGCAGCGGTTTGTAATAATCCTCCGTACCGATCCGGTATCCATAAGCTCCGGGGTCGCCGACCAACAACTTGAACGACAGCACACGGAACACATAACGCAGCGTTTCCGACGGCAGGAACAAGTCATAATAGGAAGTGACGCCCTGCTTTTCGAGACGGCGCGATACCCCGGCCACACCCGCATTGAATGATGCCGCAGCCAGCGTCCAGCTGCCCAGCCTCCGCTTGGCATCTACCAAATACCGACAGGCGGCCTCGGTCGATTTCTCGACGTGATAGCGTTCATCGACCTCGCCGCCCACCAACAGGCCTGCTGATTTGGCATACGCGGGCATCAGCTGCCAAAGTCCCGCGGCTCCGGCACCGGAACGGGCCTCGGGATTGAGGCCGCTTTCGGCCATGCACAGGTATTTGAAGTCGTCGGGAACTCCGTATTTTTTCAGGATCGGTTCGATTATGGCAAAATAGCGCTCCGAGGCCAATAACGTCTGCATCGTGCGCGAATGCATGTAAAGCGTGGTCAGCATCTCGCGCGTCAGGCTCTCCCGCGTATCGTAATTGCCGAGGGGCACCGCCTCGCCGGCAAATTCGAGCTTGGCAGGAAGGGGGGGAACCTGTGTCGGGGCAAATTCACCTTGAGAGGCGGCATGCGTGCCGGAAGTAGTCTGTGCGCAGGCCGTCACCGAAAACGCTAGCGCGCAAAGCAATACCTGAAATTTCATCGATTGTCAGCTTTTGAGGGAAACATGCAAAGATACGAAATATTCCCTTCAAAAAGCGTGCTCGCCATATTGAATCCGCCGGGGCAGCCTGACCTATTCTAGTTTTGCGACCTTGTCCCCAAGCTATTTTCATCGCCGAAGCTTCCGTTTCAGGTGAAATAATCCCTCGTCGACAGGGACACCCCTCCAAGCGGCTGGATTTTTGCGTATCTTTGTCCGGAACCGACGTGCACGGAACGTGCGCGCACTAAAACTTTCACCATGCTGTCTGCCGGCCATTACTATAAACTGCGGGTCAACCGCATTTCCGATTTCGGACTCTACCTCTCCGACGACGAGGAGAACGAAGTGTTGCTGCCCAACCGTTATGTCTCATTGGAAAACAAAGTGGGCGACGAACTGGACGTATTCGTATACTGCGATTCGGAAGACCGCCTCGTCGCGACGACGGACCGGCCGCTGGCAACCGTCGGTGAAGCGGCCTGCCTCAAGGTGGTGGACAAAACGATCCACGGCGCTTTCCTCGACTGGGGCCTGAAAGCGAAAGACCTTTTCCTGCCCAACCGCAACATGCAGGGACGCGTCGAAGCGGGCCGGAGCTACGTGGTATTCCTCTACAACGACAATGTAACCGGCCGTGTGGTAGCGACCATGCTGCTCAACGGATTCGTCAACAACCAGGAGTTGACGCTCAGGCCGCGCGAAGAGGTCGATATCCTGGTCGCTTCCCAGAATGAAATCGGGTATCGCGTCATCCTGAACAATCGTCACTGGGGAATGCTCTACCGCAACCAACTGTTCCGTCCGGTGCAGATCGGCGACCGGCTGAAGGGTTATGTATCGCGCATCACCGAAGACAACCGGGTGGATGTCGCGCTGCAGCAGCAAGGATACGATGAAGTGAAAAAATCGGCGGCTCGGCTTGTGGAGTTACTCCAAGGACAGGGCGGCACGCTGCCGTTGTGGGACGCAAGCGCGCCTGACGAGGTGGCTCGCCTGACCGGCATGAGCAAAAAAGTATTCAAGCGCAGCGCGGGGCTGCTGATGAAGCAGGGCCGGATCACCATGCAGGAAGGCCGCATCTCCCTCGTGGACGAAGAGTAATGCAATACCGCGGATGCTGGCAAAACCGCATACGGCACAAAACATACCAACGGCAAGGGAGTGTATTTGCACTCCCTTGCCGTTGGTTACCCCGATAAACCGGGAAGGTTAAACTTTCATCCGATTATTCCGGTTCGGTCCAGGCTTTACCAGTCAAGACCCGACCCGACAAAACGGAATCGTCCGCTAACGTTTACAGCAATTTAGCGATTTTCTCTTCGAAAACGCTTTTCGGACCCGCGCCGATCTGCTTGTCGACCACTTCGCCGCCCTTGAGAAAAACAACCGTAGGGATATTGCGCACGCCGAACTTCACGGCCAGCGCATCGTTCTCGTCCACATCGCATTTGCCGATCACGACCTTGCCGTCATACTCGGCGGCCAATTCGTCGATAATCGGACCTACCATGCGGCAGGGACCGCACCACTCGGCCCAGAAGTCGATCACCACGGGCTTGCCAGAATCGATAATTTCCTGATAATTAGCTGTTGTTATACTAAGTGCCATAATGTATTGAGTTATTAATTCGTAATTTCTTCGATTCACAAAGTTGGCAATAAGTTCCGACAAACCGGAATACGTCGGACGAAAAAAGCTAACGCATTGTCAACACCAATTTATAACGTTCCTATCAGCCTGTTTCTTATCCTCTCTATTCGCATGTTCCTTATTCCCGGAACCCATGCCCAAGATTTCCGACGGATGTACACGCTTACAGGTTCTTTACATAAGCGTATAGCGCAACGCATTGTCGTCGAGGAAGCGCACCATGCCGGGAGTCATACCCACTTTAAGCGTTTTCGAGTACAAATTCACTGCCACATCGGCCTGCGGATCGAGCACCTTGACCCGCAGCGTCACATTGCCCCGGTTTTCATTGATCGTCTCTTTCAGTTGCGAGACGATATCCTCGGTCAACTCGGCAACCGGCAGCGCGATCGTCAGTTCTCGGATCAGCGTCTCCTGCGCCTCGGAAAGCATCATCATCGAGTTGATGCGGCATTCCAGTTCGTTGGGATTGTACGTACGCTCCTGCACACGCCCCCTCACCAGCAGGTAGTAGCCTTCGTAGAGGTACCGCCGGAAATTTTCGTAATCCTTGCTAAAGAGCACGAATTCGTGCGAACTGTTGTAATCCTCGATCGTAAAACGGCCGTAAGGCTTCCCGGTTTTAGTAGTCAGGTGCGTGACGGAAGTGACCATCCCCGCAACGGTAAAATCCTTGTTTTTCATCGACGGCAGGTCCTGCAGATCGCCCAATGTCGAATGGCAGTAATGGCGGATGATTACCGAGAAATCGTCGAGCGGATGCGACGACAGGTAGATGCCGATCACCTCGCGCTCCTTGTTCAGCATTTCGAGCTTGGTCCACGGTTCGTGCGGCAGCGGTTCGGGCTTTTGGATATCGGCCTCGGCATTCCCGCCGCCGAAAAGGCTCTGCTGCACATTGGCTTTCTCGCTCTGCACCCGGTTGCCGTAACGTACCAACGCTTCAAGAAAGGTTCCTTCGCGGCCGTCCGATGCAAAATAAGCGCTGCGGGGCAGGTCGCTGATACTGTCGAAGGCACCGCCGACGGCAAGGTTTTCGAGCGTTTTTCGGTTGACCGCCTGCAGGTTCACACGCTCCATAAAATCATAAACCGATTTGAATTTACCGTCGCGCTGGCGGCACTCGACGATATCCTGCACGGCCGCCTCGCCTACCCCTTTGATCGCGGCCAGGCCGAAGCGAACGTTACCCTCGTCATCGACCGAAAAACGGCTCTTACTGTAATTCACATCGGGCCCGAGCACCGACAGTCCCATCCGCTTGCACTCATCCATGAAGAAGCTGATCTTCTTGATATCGGATAGGTTGCGGCTCAGCAACGCAGCCATAAATTCGGCCGGATAGTGCGCTTTGAGGTATGCGGTCTGGTATGAGACATATGCGTAGCAGGTCGAATGCGATTTGTTGAAGGCATACGAAGCGAACGCTTCCCAGTCGCTCCATATTTTCTCGCATATTTTCGGATCGTGGCCGTTTTTCTGCGCTCCCTCAATGAACTGGGGCTTCATCTTGTCCAGCACATCCTTTTTCTTCTTACCCATCGCCTTGCGCAGCGTGTCGGCCTGGCCGCCCGTGAATCCTGCAAGCTTCTGCGACAGCAGCATGACCTGCTCCTGATAGACGGTAATGCCATAAGTGTCCTTCAGGTACTCCTCCATATCGGGAATATCATAGGTCACCTTTTCCTGACCGTGCTTACGCGCGATGAACGAGGGAATATACTCCATCGGCCCCGGACGATAGAGCGCATTCATCGCAATCAGGTCCTCGAAGCGGTTGGGTTTCAGGTTGCGCAAATGCTTTTTCATGCCCGGTGACTCGAACTGGAACAGTCCGGTAGTCTCGCCGCGACTGTAAAGTTCGTACGTGGCGGAATCGTCGAGCGGAATCGCATCGATATCGATTTTGACACCCTTCGACGCTTCAATGTTCTCGAGGGCATCCTTGATGATCGACAGCGTCTTGAGTCCCAGGAAGTCCATTTTAATAAGGCCCACGCTCTCGACCTGCTTGCCCTCGAATTGCACGACGTTCAGTTCGGCATCCTTCGCGATGGCGATCGGCGCGAATTTTTCCAGATCGTCCTGTCCGATAATGACACCGCAGGCGTGCACGCCGGTCTGACGTACAGAACCTTCCAACTGCTCGGCATATTTCATCGTAGCCCGGATCAGCGGGTTTTCGGATTCGCGCTCGGCCAACAGTTCCGGGGCCTCCTTAAATGCCTTTTCGAAGGTCGTTCCCGGCTTTTCGGGAACCAGTTTAGAAATGCGGTTGCTCTCCGAAAGGGGCAGTTTCTGTACACGCGCGACATCCTTGATCGCAGCCTTCGGCGCCATCGTGCCGAAAGTAATGATCTGCGCCACCCGTTTGCTGCCGTACTTTTCGACCACATAGTGCAGTACGTCGGCACGGCCGTCCTCATCAAAATCGACATCGACATCGGGCAGGGAGATACGGTCGGGATTCAGGAAACGCTCGAACAGCAGGTCGTACTTGATCGGGTCGATATTGGTAATACCCAGCGAATAGGCCACCACCGAACCGGCAGCCGAACCACGGGCCGGGCCCCCCCATACCCCGGCGACATCG
>OGOO01001257.1_pt1 | contig 23313 bp, 10 predicted proteins | sample 1552651 | NCBI WGS metagenome assembly OGOO01 (sample SAMEA2580118, study PRJEB22360) | human gut metagenome | biome: human gut; feature: human-associated habitat; material: faeces | place: Denmark | collected 2008/2010 | reverse complement strand
TATTGTGGCTGGTATTTCTACCATACGTCAGCTTTTGCCGATAGAAGCAGAGTCGGGTTTGTCTATTCCTAATGTAGAAATAACTGACTATCCTCACTATCAGTGGAGAGGGATGCATTTAGATGTTTCCCGGCATTTTTATTCTAAGAAAGAAGTAATGAAACTGCTGGATCTGATGTCCCTTTATAAGTTTAATAAATTTCATTGGCATCTGACGGATGATCAGGGATGGAGAATTGAAATCAAAAAATATCCTCTATTGACAGAAAAAGGAGCCTGGAGAAAATATAATGACCAGGACCGTACATGCATGCAATTAGAGAAATCGATGCATAATCCGGATTATGCTATACCGACAGACAAAACATCTGTCATTGAAGGTGATACTATTTATGGAGGTTTCTATACTCAAGATGAAATCAAGGAAGTGGTAAATTATGCGGCGGAAAGGGGAATTGACGTAATTCCAGAAATTGATATGCCGGGACATTTCTTAGCTGCTATACAGCAATACCCTGATATTGCTTGCGACGGACTTATTGGCTGGGGGCAAGTATTCTCTTCACCGATATGTGTGGGAAAGGATTCTACACTGGAATTTTGCAAAAATATCTGGCGTGAAGTTTTTCAAATGTTTCCTTATGAATACGTGCATTTGGGGGGAGACGAGGTAGATAAAACCAACTGGAATAAATGCAAAGATTGCCAGAAAAGAATGAAATCTGAGGGGCTGGCTACTCCTGAAGCTTTACAGGCATGGTTTGTCAGGGAGATGGAAGCCTTTTTCTTGCAAAACGGGAAACGGCTCGTTGGCTGGGATGAAGTGGTAGAAGACGGTTTGTCAGATAAAAGTGTGATTTCCTGGTGGAGAAGCTGGTGCACGGATGCGGTTCATAAAGCTACAGCTGCTGGTATGAAAACGATAATCTGCCCGAATTCTCATTTGTATTTTGATTATGAGCAAAAATCTGATTTCTTGAAGAAAATATATGACATGGATGTGGTGCCTTCTGGACTGTCGGATACACAGAAATCACTCGTGTGGGGAGTACAGTGTAATGTCTGGACAGAATGGATTCCGACCATGGAACGGATGGAGTATATGGTTTTTCCACGTATGATGGCGGTGAGTGAGATTGCCTGGTGTGAGAAATCCAGATTGAATGATTATAAAACTTTCGAACAGCGAGTAATGAATCAGCTGAAACGCCTTGACAAGCTGAGTGTGAATTATCGGATTCCTGATTTGACAGGTTTTTATGATCGTAATGTATTTGTCGATAAAGGAGAGTTTAAAGTCGATTGTATCATGCCGCAGGTGGAGATTCGCTATACAATGGATGGAACTGATCCTTCCAGTGAATCAGCATTGTATACCACTCCTGTTACCGTAACAAAGGATACTGAATTTAAATTTAGAGCTTTCCGTCCGGATGGTACATACGATAAATTATATACAGCCAGTTTTGTGAAAGAAGCTGTTCGTCCGGCGTTGAAGGTTACAGAGAATTTAAAACCTGGTTTGAATGTGGCTTTGTATGATTTTTCTGGTAATAAATGTGCCGACATAGCTTCTTCTAGGCTGATTAAGACTTATGTGAGTGAACGCATTGCTTATCCGGAAGGAAAAGCCGGTAATTTGGCTATGGTATATAATGGTTATCTGGAGGTTCCGTCAGACGGTGTTTATACATTCTCACTGCTTTCGGATGATGGTAGTATCTTGAAATTGGATGATCAGGTGTTGATTGAGAATGATGGGTTACATTCTCCTGCAGAACGTAGCGCGCAGGTGGCACTTGCTGCAGGTAAACATAAACTGGAACTTTCTTATTTTGATTATTTCGGCGGTGTGTTGACGTTGTATCTCATTGATGAGGAAGGAGAAAAAACTGAATGTCCATCAGAATGGTTAAAACATGAATAGAGTAAAGAGGATTTTGTAGCAAAGGCCTGAGTTATAGGGAAGGCACATTGTTTAAGTTCGCATTGTATATGAGTTTTTTTGATAGGTGTTTTTAATATATTGATAATTATCTGATTATGTCGTGATTATAGTCTGGTTGTAGTGCTATGTGATGACATGAGAAGGAGTTTAAACCTTATTTTTAGTATGTTTCGGAAAATATATTTTTGCTTGCTTGCCGGACTGCTCTCTTCTCCGGTATTTGCTCAACAAAAGGCAGTAGATTATGTAAATCCAATTATTGGGACCAATGGGATGGGACATACTTTCCCTGGCGCTTGTGTACCTTTTGGCTTGATACAGCTTAGTCCGGATACTGATACCATTCCTCATAATGTAAATGGAGAATACCAGAAGGACGTATATAAGTATTGTGCCGGTTATCAATATTCAGATCCTACTATTGTAGGGTTTAGTCATACACATTTAAGTGGTACGGGGCATTCCGACTTGGGGGATATGTTGATTATGCCGACGGTGGGAGAGCTGAAACTGAATCCGGGACGTGCTTCTCATCCGGATGAAGGATACCGTTCGCGTTATAATCACTCCACTGAGCACGCATCGGCTGGATATTATGAAGTAGAGCTGGAAGATTATCAGATAAAGGCTCAGCTTACAGCTACTCCTCGTGTCGGTATTCATAAATATACTTACCCTTCCTCTGACGGGCGTATTGTTCTTGATTTGAATCATGGCATTTATAATTATGATGGAAAGGTGCTCTGGAGTCATCTGAGGGTGGAAAATGATACGTTGCTGACCGGTTATCGGATAACCAACGGATGGGCCCGGACGAACTATACGTATTTTGCCATTTCTTTCTCACAGCCGATAAAAGATTACGGGTATGTAGATAAAAAGAAACCGGTTTATACGGGTTTCTGGAGACGTTTTAAGATGGATCGTAACTTCCCGGAAATAGGCGGACGTGCTGTGGTTTCTTATTTTAATTTTGACACTTCTTCCGATAAGGAGTTGGTGGTAAAAGTGGCTCTTTCGGCTGTCAGCACGGAGGGGGCGCTGAAAAATTTATTGGCAGAAGCTGGTGGAAAAAGCTTTGAGCAGGTAGTAGCGGAAGCATCAGAAGCCTGGAATGAAAAGCTGGAGCAGTTTGAAATAGAAGGAACGGAAGACCAGAAGGCCATGTTCTATACTTCGCTGTATCATACGATGATTAACCCTTCCGTGTATATGGATGTGGACGGGCATTATCGCGGGCTTGACCATAATGTGCATCGGGCGGATGGATTTACCAATTATACGATTTTTTCTTTATGGGATACCTATCGTGCGGAACATCCGTTCTTGAACCTGGTAACCCCTTTGCAAAATGCAGATATGGTAAAGTCCATGATTGCACATCAGCAGCAGAGTGTACATAAAATGCTGCCGGTATGGAGCCTGATGGGAAATGAAAACTGGTGCATGAGTGGGTATCATGCCGTGCCTGTACTGGCTGATGCCATAGCCAAGAAGGTTGTAACGGAAAAAGAGGCAGCCTTGCAGGCGATGGTAGAAACATCGAATGTTGATTATTATGACCATCTGGATGACTACAAGGAACTGGGATATATTCCTTTTGAAAAGAGCAGTACGGCAGTTTCCTCTACCCTGGAGTTTGCGTATGACGACTGGGCTATCTATCAGACGGCCTTGCAGGCTGGCAAAGAAGATATTGCCAAGAAATATTATGCCCGTGCCTTGAATTACCGTAATGTGTTTGATAAGAAAAGAGGCTTTGCCTGTCCACGTGATGCGAAAGGGAACTTTAAGGCGGATTTTGATCCTTTGCAGACACATGGGGAAGGTTTTATTGAAGGGAATTCATGGAATTTCTCTTTTCATGTACCTCATGATGTATACGGTGTGATGGACTTGATGGGAGGAGAGAAAGTTTTCCTGAATCGTCTGAATGAGCTTTTTGAGATGCATCTTCCAAAGAAATATTATGAAAAGAATGAGGATATTACGGAAGAAGGCCTGATAGGTGGTTATGTGCACGGCAATGAACCCAGTCATCACATTCCTTATCTGTATGCCTGGACCTCACAACCTTGGCGGACACAGTACTGGACACGTGAGATTGTAGACCGGATGTATCGCAATGATATTAACGGGTTAGGAGGAAATGATGACTGCGGTCAGATGTCAGCCTGGTACATGTTTACGGTGATGGGCTTTTATCCTGTTTGTCCTGGGACAGACCAGTATGTGCTTGGTGCTCCTTATTTCCCTTATTTGAAATTGCAGCTTCCTAATGGAAATACATTGGAAATCAAAGCACCTGGGGTGAGTGATAGTCAGCGTTATGTACAGTCGTTGATTATTAACGGAAAGAAATATGAGAAATTGTACATAACTCATGCGGACCTGTTAAAAGGTGGTGTATGGGAGTTTAAGATGGGAGCCTCTCCAAATAAAAAGAGAGGACAGAAAGCGGAATATAAACCTTATTCATTAACTAACGGAATTAAGTAAATTATGAAAGCACAATTGTTACTGATTAGTATTTTTTTAGGACTGGCCGGGATTTCGGCTTGTGCCGGGCAAAAAGACATTTCAGAGGAAAAGACAGCAGATATTTGGAAAGATTATCCTGTGGGGCATATTGTATTTGATGATCAGGCTCCTGAGACAGAAGGTTCAAAAGTTTATCATCGTATTGTAACTCATCCGCAGGATTACATTGCAGAACAGGCTCGTACGGTGTTAGCCACATTATATGATTCTCCATCGGATAGTATTGTTCCGGTGGATACTATTCACTATTCGTTGCAGGATATAGAAGGAGTCTCAGCTAAGGATGGTGGAAATGGGGTAGTAAGTATTTTCTATAGTACCCGTCATATCGAGAAATCGTTTGCTGCTAATGATACGGCAAAATTGTTTTTCGAAACCAGAGGTGTTCTGCTGCATGAACTGACTCATGCCTATCAGTTGGAACCGCAGGGAATAGGAAGCTATGGAACCAATCGTGTGTTCTGGGCTTTTATTGAGGGTATGGCTGATGCCGTACGTGTGGCAAATGGTGGCTTTACTCCGGCTGACCGTCCGAAAGGAGGAAATTATATGGACGGATATCGTACTACAGGATATTTCTTTGTCTGGTTGAAAGACAATAAGGACAAAGATTTCTTGCGCAAGTTCAATCGGAGCACGTTGGAGGTCGTTCCCTGGTCGTTTGATGGAGCGATTAAGTATGCGTTAGGAAATGAGTATGATATAGACAGCTTGTGGCATGAATATCAGGTGGCTGTAGGCGATATTCAGGAATAGTAAAAAACAGTTGGTTATGAAGCGTATTCTTAAAATATTCTTTTTGTGTACAGCTTTGCCGGTGTGTTCGTTTTCAGCTGAAAGTCTGACACAGTATGTCAATCCGATGATCGGTACTGATGGTTACGGCAATGTTTATCCGGGTGCACAGATTCCGTTTGGAGGTATACAGATAAGTCCGGATACGGATGCCAAGTTCTATGATGCAGCGGCCGGATACAAGTATAATCACACTTCCATTCTGGGATTCAGTCTGACACACCTGAGCGGAACAGGAATTCCTGATTTGGGTGATTTCTTGTTCATACCTGGAACTGGGGAGATGAAACTCGATCCGGGTACACGTGAAAACCCCACAGAAGGTTATCGTTCGCGTTATTCTCATGAGAAGGAGTGGGCTTCTCCTAATTATTATGCCGTAGAGCTGTCTGATTACGGTGTGAAAGCTGAAATGACAGCTGGATTACGTAGTGGCATGTTCCGTTTCACCTATCCTAAGTCGGACAAGGCATTTATCATGATTGACATGAACCATACCCTTTGGCAGAATTGTGAATGGTCAAATCTGCGTATGGAGAATGACTCTACCCTGACAGGTTACAAGCTGGTAAAGGGCTGGGGACCGGAACGTCATGTCTATTTTACCGCAGTATTTTCTAAGAAACTGAAAAACCTGCGTATCATGCAGGATAAAAAACCGGTTATCTATAACACTTCCCGTTTCCGCAGTTGCTATGAAGCGTGGGGAAAGAATCTGATGGCTTGTATCTCTTTTGCAGCCGAAGAGGGAGAAGAAGTGATTGTGAAGACATCGGTATCGGCTGTCAGCACTGCTGGAGCGACACTGAACTTACAGGAGCTGAACGGTATGACATTCGATGCTTTACGTGAAAAGGGAGTCGGTCTGTGGGAAAAGGAATTGTCCAAGTATCAGATTGAGGCCCAACCGGAAGTGAAGGAAGCTTTTTATACGGCTGCCTATCGTGCAGCGCTGCATCCGTTTGTTTTTCAGGATGCAGACGGCCAGTTCAGAGGGTTGGACAAGAACATTGAGAGAGCCGGGGGTTTTACCAATTATACCGTCTTCTCATTGTGGGATACATACCGTGCCTTGCATCCCTGGTTTAACCTGGTGCATCAGGATGTCAATGCAGACATCGCCAATTCGATGCTGGCCCATTATGACAAGAGTGTGGAGAAGATGCTGCCGATATGGTCTTTCTATGGCAATGAAACCTGGTGCATGATTGGTTACCATGCTGTATCCGTACTGGCAGATATGATTGTGAAGGGCGTAAAAGGTTTTGATTACGAACGTGCCTATGAGGCCATGAAGACTACGGCGATGAACGAACACTATGACTGTCTGCCGGAATACCGTGAGAATGGCTATGTTCCTTTTGACAAGGAAGCTGAATCTGTTTCAAAGACACTGGAGTATGCTTATGATGACTACTGTATTGCGCAGGCTGCCAAGGCATTGGGTAAGACAGAGGATTATAAGTACTTCCTGAACCGTTCGCTTTCTTACCAGACCTTGGTCGATCCGGAAACGAAATACATGCGCGGAAGGGATAGTAAAGGTGAATGGCGTACCCCATTCAGTCCGATAGCCTATCAGGGCCCGGGTTCTGTACATGGATGGGGAGACATCACTGAAGGGTTTACCATGCAGTACACCTGGTATGTGCCTCACGATGTACAGGGATATATTAATCTGGCTGGAAAGAAACTTTTCCAGAAACGGCTGGATGAATTGTTTACTGTAGAATTGCCTGAAGATATTCCTGGCGCTCACGATATCCAAGGACGCATTGGCGGATATTGGCATGGAAATGAGCCTTGTCATCATGTAGCCTATCTCTATAACTATTTAGGTCAGCCTTGGAAATGCCAGTACTGGGTGCGTGAGATTACTTCCCGTTTCTATGGCAATGAGCCGGGCTCGCTGAGTGGAAATGACGACTGCGGTCAGATGTCGGCATGGTATATGTTCAACTGTCTGGGATTTTATCCGGTAGCTCCTTCCAGTAATTTTTATAACATCGGTTCGCCTTGTGTCAAGAGTCTGACGGTGACATTGAGCAATGGCAAGCAGATAAAGATGACCACGGAAGGTTGGTCAGAAGAGGCAGTTTACGTAAAGGACCTGTATGTGAACGGACAGAAATATACGAAATCCTATTTGCCGTACGACATGGTAAAAGAGGGAGTAACACTACATTTTGTCATGAGTGAAAAGCCTTCTTACAAAAGAGGAGTGGCTAAAGGAGATATTCCTCCTTCTATTTCCTTACCAGGGAAAACAGATGTATATCAAGTAGAAGAATGAAATAGTTTTTAATGTTTAACTTTAAAAGTGAACCTATGAAAGATCTAAAATTAAAAAGAAAGCAATTCAGGTGTATGCGCTTGGTGTATCCGATGGCCTTTCTGTGCTTGTTCTCTTCACCTAGTTGGGCTATTGACAGTTCGGCTATGGCACATGGAGTAGAGCAGTCGAAAGGGATAGTTGTAAAAGGAACAGTCATTGATGAAGATAATCTACCTGTGATTGGAGCTAATATTATGGTAAAAGGAACTAGTTTAGGAACGATTACGGATATGGATGGTAACTTTACATTGACCGTTCCTTATGAAGATGCGGTATTGACAGTTTCTTTTATTGGATATACAACAAAGGATGTTCCTTTAAAAGGACAACGTCAGGTGAATGTTACTTTGGTAGAAGATTCAAAGACATTACAAGAAGTAGTGGTGATTGGTTATGGTTCACAGAAGAAAACGACTTTGACAGGTTCTGTGGCTTCTGTAAATGTGAAAGAGCTTTCTCAAAGTCCGAGTGCTAATATCACCAACGCGTTAGCTGGCCGTTTACCGGGTTTGACAGTGACTCAGTTTGGTGGTGGTGAACCTGGTAAAGACGTCGCAAGTTTTGCCGTACGCGGTTTGTCATCATATAATTCTGGAGCACAATCTCCTATTGTGATTGTGGATGGTGTAGAAAGAAGTCTTTCTAACTTGGACCCGAATGAAATAGAGACATTCTCTATCTTAAAAGATGCTTCGGCTACCGCTGTATATGGTATTCGAGGTGCAAATGGTGTGGTAATTGTGACAACAAAGCGAGGTGTATCGCAGTCAAAGCCGACCGTAGAGTTTAAGGCACAAGTGGGTATGGCAGAACCTGTATCGTACCCTGATTATCTTGGATCGGCCGATTATGCCCGCTTGTACAATCAGGCACTGAAAAATGACAACCCGGGATGGGAAACAGATCCGGCTGTTCAGTCTAAATTATTCTCTGATGAAATGATCAACAATTGGGCACGCGCTAAAGGTGACAATACCGATGGCTTAGGTTATAATATTGATTTGTTTGACTATGCCTTCCGTCCGGCTATTCAGCAGAATTATACCTTGTCGTTACGTGGAGGTAGTGAGCGTGCTCGTTATTTTGCTATGATTGGTTATTTTAATCAGGATGGAAACTATCGGTATTCAGACTTGAATGACGCTTACAGTACGAATGGTGGTTTTAAACGCTATAATTTACGTACAAGTTTGGATATTGATATCACTAAGAATTTCTATGTAAGTGTTAACCTTGGTGGACAGATTACAGATATGAATGAATCGGGAGGAGGCTCTGGAAATATCATTTTTACAGCTAACACCACTCCTCCAATTTATCCCGTAGTATTGGAACGGAATGGTCATCCGAGCAATGAAACTTACTATACGGATCATCCGAATGGTCTTTTATTTGGTGATAGCCAGTACACAAAGAACATTTTAGGAGAAATTGCTTATATGGGTTACAAGACGACCCATAAGATTAATTTCCAAGGAAACTTTGTAATTGGGCATAAACTGGACTTTATTACGAAAGGTCTGAAAGTAGAAGGTATGTTCTCTTATGACATTGAAGAAACGCATGCCATTGACCGGTCTATTCCTCGAAAAGTAGCTAATAATGAAGAGTATGGTGGATATGCCACATTCTATCCAAGTGAAGGACTGGGTATTTATGCTACTCCAGATAGAGTAAGATATAGCGGTGCTTATACTCCGGCTATATCTAACTTTACAGTAGACAATACGAAACAGAACAGCTATCAGGCTAGTATGGCTATTGCACGTGTATATATGCAGGCAAAGTTAGATTATCAGCGTAGTTTTGGTGGTCACAATGTTTCAGGAATGTTTACGATGCATCGTTCACAGCGTACAATAGGAAATGAGGTTGCTTACCGTTATCAGGGATTTGCAGCACGTGCTACCTATGACTATGAGAATAAATATTTGTTTGAAGCTAATGTCGGTATCAATGGTTCTGAGAACTTTAGTAAGGCACATCGTTACGGCGTATTTCCGTCATTCTCTATCGGATGGGTGCCAACGGAAGAACGTTTTATGAGTGGTACTAAAGGATGGTTGGATCACTTGAAACTAAGAGGTTCTGTCGGTTGGGTTGGTAACGACCAGGGAATTGGGCGATTCTTGTATGTTCAATATTATAATGGAACCAACGCAAGCTCTTGGAATACAGGAACAAACTATAACCAGTCTATGGGAGGTGGTTTGCAGGAAGGCGATTTAGCAAATCCTGATTTGACATGGGAGCGAGGAATTAAGTATAATGCAGGTATTGACATGAATATGCTGAATAACCGTTTAAGCTTGTCAATTGATGCATTCTATGAGAAACGTTGGGATATTATTACGAATACGGGAGGTAGCGATGTAGTGGGTATTCCTGATATCTTCGGAAAAACATCTTCTTATGTAAATGCAGGAACGGTAATTAATCGTGGTTTTGATTTGGAATTAGGATGGAACGACAGAATAGGACGTAATTTTAACTATTATATCCGTTTTAATGCGGGGTTTGCCCGTAATAAAATCTTAGATATGATGGAAATTGACCGTGCTGTTCCTTGGATGCAACGTACAGGACATCGGGTAGGTGAATATTTTGTATACGAAGTAGACCATTTTGTAAAAGATCAGGCTGAGGCTGATAAACTGAATGCAATGAATGATGGAGCTGGATTCCAGCCTTGGGGTACATTATCACCAGGTGATGTGGTATATAAAGATTTAAATAATGATGGGAAAATAGATGATCAGCATGATATGAAGGCAATGGGAAATCCGAAGACTCCAGAATTGCAGTTTGGTATTCCTTTGGGTTTGTCTTATAAAGGCTGGGATTTGAGCGTGCTTTTCCAAGGAGCAGCTTTGACGTCATTACAGTTAAGTGGTCCGGCTGTATGGGATTTCCCGGTAATGGGCGCGCAGGGTAATAATATGGGTAAAGTAAAAGCTATGCACTTGGATTCATGGACACCAGATAATCCGGATGCATCGTATCCAGCCCTTCATTTAGGAAACCATCCGAACAACAAGAATGCATCTAGTAGTTTATTCTTGTATGATGCTTCTTACTTGCGTTTGAAAAATATTGAAATAGGTTATTCTTTGCCGCAGAAGTTGATTCAAAAGGCACACTTGCAGCAGGTACGTTTCTATGTACAAGGTATGAACTTGCTGACCTTTGATAAACTGGGTGATGTGAATATGGATCCGGAAACGGGTAATGGAAACGGTTCATGGTATCCTATTCAGAGAATCTATAATTTTGGAGTAAATGTTACATTCTAATTTGAAAAGCAATGAAATTTAAGAAATATATATTAGCTTGTCTTACAGTGGGAGGATTATGCTTATTGACCCCTTCATGTAGTGATTATTTGGAAAGAGAAGACGATGGAAAGCTTCAGGAAGCTGAAGTGTTTTCTCGCTATACTAAGGTAAATGAGCTGGTTACACAGTTATATACAGATATGTATCTGAACAGCTTGGGGTTTAATACAATTTATAGCCACAATATCGGAACATTATGTGATGAGTTGGAGTTTAATAAGGCGGATGCTGATGCACCTTATAAAATTCTGAATGGAGAGCTAAGTTCTGACCCGACTTCAATAGGTAACATATATGGTGGTTCTGGATTTGGTTGGTGGTGGACCTTCTATCAGTCTATACGAAAAGCAAATAAAATTATTTGGGGGGTTGAAGAATATAACACACCAGATCATCCTTCTTCTCCGGGTCTATTAAGTAAGCGAATAGGTGAGGCTTATTTCTTTAGGGCGTATTATCATTATTTGATTCTTCGCTGGCATGGAGAAATGGTGTATAGTGATCGGTTGTATTCTTTGGAGGAGGATCCCTCTACATATGCGGTGCGTGAATCAGTTCATACAAGTGTGGAAAAATTGTGTGCTGATTTGGATGAGGCTGCGAGTCGTTTACCGGTTAGACAAGAAGGTGAAGAGTTCAATCGAATTGATAAAGGAGCTTGTTTGGCGTTAAAAGCAATTGTACGTTGGATTGTAGCACAACCATTATACAATGGCGGTCTTAGAGATGCGGATGGTAATCCTACCGGTATCTCTCCATTGGGTGATTCAGATACCCGTGTAGGTGCTCAGGAATATAAAGAATATAAACAGGAACGCTGGCAGAATGCATTGAAAGCTGCCGAAGAGTTTATGGAAGTTGTAGATATGGGTCGGTATAAACTCTATAAACAATACGATGAAACAGAGTTTGTGGCTAATTCTGGAGATAAAGTATACAAACGTCTGGAAGAAATGTTCAGAGATAACCTTTTCTATAATAATGAAGTTATTTTGACATTATTGAATAGTAAAGATACACGTTGGATTCAAGATAACATACCGGAGTCGTACGGAAGCGGGCAGACACGAAATCAACCAACCCAGGAGCAGGTGGATCAATATGAGGTGATTGATGGCGATTATGGATATGATATCTATACATCTTCTAGTTATGATGATAAAAATCCTTATGTAAATCGTGACCCTCGCTTTTATAGAGATATTGTTTATATGGGTGCTGTGCTGATGGGCAAAGAATATAATGTGGCTGAAGGTAGTGCTGATGCATTAGTGAATAGTTCAGTACGTGATACTCGTAGCACTCGTACAGGGTATGCTTTACGTAAGTTTGTACAAAATGACTGGACTATTAATGCCAATATTTCAAGTATGCATTTCCCATTGATTCGTTTGCCGGAGTTGATGCTGATTTATGCGGAAGCTTTGAATGAAACTGATGGAGATGTGAATACAATGAAATCTATGTTGAATCAGATTCGTGAGCGTGCGTTTATGAAACCGGTTCCACCAATATTTGATACAGATAAGAAGGTGCGTCGTGAATATATTGATCGCGAACGACGGGTAGAGTTGTTCTTTGAAAATAATCGTTATTTTGCTTTACGTTATAAAGGCATTATAACTAACCCTGTTGAAGAGAACAAAGAAGAACAGTATTTGGCTATGCCAGAAGATACTCGTGCACAGAGATGGTTTGATGAGAAGAAGATGCAATATCCTCAGACACAGCACTACATACATGGTATGAAACCTGTGTTGGATGAAAATGGAGCAATTAAGGTAGGTGGAAAGTCTTATCGGATGGAACGCTTTGAAGGGCAACAATTGAATCCGAGACGTGTGACTTATCGTGATTACTTCTTCCCAATAAACTCCAATGAAATTGCTAAAACACCTTCTTTGAAGCAAAATCCGGGATGGTAAAGTGTAACCTAAAAACTAATTGATTATGAAATTATTGAAGAATTTTATATGTATCGCTTTAATGAGCATGGCAATGGGGGCATGCGATTGGTATAGTGACCCGTTGGAATTGGTGTATCCAGGTACAGATTTGAGTGGTAATAAAGACGACAATAAGGAGTCAGAACTGATTAAGGATGTTGAGCAAGTACTTGCAACTAGTGCAGATGAGGTCTGGAAAATTACGAAGGAAAATGTTACGGTATATCTTTTCTTTAATGTGGAGGAAGGTAAATATCAGATGAAATCTACGGTTAATCCGAAGTTGGTTTCTTATGAATATAAAACTTCAGTCAATGAGGAGGAGAATGTAGTACTTTCATTTGCTGGATCAGATTTAAAGACAATATTAGGTGATGAGACTTTTGTGGTAACGAATGCAAAAATAAGTAGCATTACTTGTAAGGGACAAGAATCTAATACGGAATATGTGTGGAAACGTACAGCCCGTTCAGAGATGGATGCGCTGATGACTGAAGAAGAGAAAGTAGAATCCTTGTTAGCTTCTGTGGAAGAAGGTGGAGGTTGGAAAATAGATTTGGTTAATGCTTGTTACTTTATTTTTGATACAGAACAGAAGACTGTAATAACTAAATCGGAACGTGAACCTCAAAATGTTTCTGGAACTTATTCTTTAGTCTTGAATAATGAAGGAAAGGTTGAACTGACTTTGGTACAATCGCATTTTGAAACACTGACTAAGGAGAATGTGCTGGTGGTAACAGAGTATAATGAGAATTCTATTACCTGGCAGGGTAAGTCGAATGGTACTTCTTATATAATGACTAAAGTGACAAAAGCAGAAATGGATAATATTAAGACACCAGAACAACAATTGATTGAAAAGATGTTTGCTCAAGGATGGGGCTCAGGTGTAATTCGTTCAGCTTCTGATGGAAACTTTGCAGCTTATTATTATGTCACGAAGGATGACCATACTGTTCATTTCTTAAGTTATGCGAATAAAACTGTAGTACGAGAAAATATAGTTGCCACTGTAACAGAAGAAGGTGTATTGACTTTCCAAAAGCCTATAACAGTAAGCGGTAGTTCATTGTCTGCTATTAAGGTGAAAGAAGATGGAGTAGAATTAGTAGGTCTGACCGCAGAAAGTAAATTGGTTGGAAATGTTTCTTATGGAAAGGATAAGACCAGTTTATATAAGATGGTAGATTGGATTAAACTGCCAGGTGGAGGTCAGCCTCAGTTTAAAAATGCAAGATGCATCTTAAGTGCTAATCTGGAAGCTGAATATAATAGAGTTCCTGCATTTGATTTCCCGATATTTGAATGGAATGGAGATTGGACTTCAATCGTGATATATGCAGATAATTATTATTTTATGCTTTATCAGGGTGGCAATATGACTCCAATTGAAGGTACAGATATTATCCGATTTAATAAAGATGCAGGATTAGCTCCAGGTTATGGTTCGGATATAAATAAAGTAAAATCTGACTATCCTAATATTTATGGTTTCTTATTTGATGAAGATCATATCATTGTGAGAAGCAATGAAACTCCTGAGGCAGGTTTATATGTGTTCAGTATTTCAAGCGACAGTTTTGTATATTGGCCGCAACCCGTTTTTCAATAATAATTAGTAAATAAAAATGAAAGATATGCGTACACTATTAATATGTTTGATGGCTTTAGGCTTGTTTACAACAAGTTCTTGCGTAAATGAAGGTGGACAGGTTTTTGGAGAACTTCCTGAAGGTGTAGTTCCTGTAAGTGGGGAAGCTTTGGAGGCCAGAGGTGCCATTTATAACAAAGATTTGAATGAATTGAAGATTATGTGGCAGACCACAGCTGATGCCAAATCTTATAAAGGTGTAGAAGTCTCTTTTATGGCTTTGAACGGACTTTCTAAATCAGTAAAGATCATGGCAAATCCTAATTTTGCCAGTTCTTATGATTATTTTACCGTGGTAACCAAAAATCCTAGTACAGTACAGTATCGTTGTATTTGGAATAAAGATGGAGCAGAGGAGGTGAGTGAATGGGCTTCCGCAGAAAACCTGACCTTGACTAATGTGACTTCGTCAGAAGTATTTTTTGATATCATGCCTCCCACCTATAAATTGGTCACAGAATCTGCTGTAACTCCTGAGATAGCTGCTGCTTATGATAATATTGTGGGAAAGACAGATGAAGAAAAGAAGGCTTATTATACGAAGGTGTTACAATTGGTATTATCTTCTATGTATTATTCATCTGTAGATGCAAAACAGCAGCCGGTTCCTTGGTTAAAATGTATTTTGGGCCCTATGGATTATGCTGGGGCTGTTGCTTATGTTTCGGGTGACAGCGAAGGACCGTTGATGAGAATGAGTTCAGAATATGTAGGACAGGTCAATAACGGAGCTGTGTCCATGGACGATGCTACTTTTGAGATTCGTGGTGTATTGATTCATGAATTTACCCATTTAGTACAGAAAACTGGTGCTGTAGACAGCAATCAGCCTTCTTGTATAGAAGGAATGGCTGATGCCGTAAGAAGTGCTTGTGGGGGAGTTACTGATGCCAATCGTATTAATACAGCTTTGAATTCTGGTGCATATTATGATGAGAATCGGAAGTCTGGCAATACTCCTTGTCCTTATATATGGCAATTACCTTATGGAACTTCTGGCTATTTTATGAATTGGCTAAGAACTTATGATGGTGATTTTTTGCGTAAATTGACGGTATCAATTGTGCAATTAGGTTCTCAGTGGTCTTTGGAAAAGGCTGTTCAATATATTCTGGGAGAGAATTATAAGATAGAGGATTTATGGAAGGAATATGTGGAAGATGCAAAGAGTGAGAATGTGAAATAAAATATAGTATTTTATACCTTAACTAGATAGAAATCCCCAAGTTTACTTCGTTGGAATGTAAATTTGGGGATCTTTATATTAGATAAAACAATTATAATCTCATCACTTCCTGTTCAAAGTTATCCTTATCACCTTTAGCCTTATTGCGGATTTTACTTCTATAATTATATACTGTGGCTAATGAGTATCCCAAAAAATGGGCAATTCGGTTGGCATCGGTTACCCCCAGGCGAATTAAGGCGAAAATACGTAACTCCGTGTTTAAGATTTCTCCGGTTTTGGGTTCTATTTTTCCATCTTCATTCAACAGGTTGTTGAAATCATGGATGAAGTTGGGGAATAGTTCCAAAAACGATTTATCAAATTCATTATAAAAGTTTTTACGCTCTTCACGCAGAAAGTCTGCCGAACGGATCGCTTTAAACAAATCCTCTATGCGCGAAGCCATCGCTAATTTCTCAAGTGAGCGTCTGTATTGCTCTAGTTTGTCCAGGTAGCTGACACAACGGTCCAGATAACGGGCGATGTACACTTCTTTGATTTTCCCTGTCTGTTGCAACTGTTGGTTGAGAGCTACCAGTTCTTTGTTGCTTTTTGAGAGATTCTTTCGCATGAGAGAAAGTTTTCTCAGTCCATGGTATAGGTAAAAGGCCAGTAGGATGAGACATACAGCCAATCCGGTAATGCTAAGAGTCAGGATTCTTCCTAACCGTTTTTCTTGCGCCTTTTTGTCGGAATAAGCTTTATCGATGATGGGATAGAATTCTGTAACCTCTAAAAAACGCAGGCGTGCATTGCAGGCTACAACGTCTTTCATGGAGCAGCTTACATAATTATAAGCCCTTTCCGGATCACCTTGCTGATACACCAGGCGAGCAAGCTTTTGAAGGGCTGCGTATTCACGAACCGATGCATTGAGGTCAATGTGGGCTGTCTGAGCAAGGTAATAGATTTCCATGTCTGTGTCTTTCTTGGCTTCGTATGCCAATGAAAGGGTATAGTATGCGTATGCTTTCTCCTGCATGCCTAAAGAAGAAGTAAGCACTTTGTTTAAGATAGGAATAGCCTGATCTGCCTGCCCATTTAATATCATTTTTTCTGCCAATACAATATTACGGTTGCTTCCTTGAGGAAGTATTTTTAGCAGGGAGTCACGATACAGTTCCGTCTTTTTCAGATACGTTTGTTTTACGTGTGGGTCTACTGTATTATCTGCCATCCATCCATAGCAGGCTCTTATGGTGAAATAATAATATTCTAAGTTGGGTGAAGACAGCTCGTGAGGGTGAATTGTTTGTAATTCTGTCAAGGCCTCATTGTACATGCCCATGACACCTCTTACTTCTGCCCGATTGATGGAAATTTCGATGTCTCTCTCCGGCTGAGGCTGGAGAGAGTTGTAGTATTCTTTACGGTGAATATAATGGCAGGCAGAATCAGCTTGATAATGCAGGTATAAATTGAAGAGTTCTCCACAGAGTTTATAACGCTCGGTATTGTCTGTGGCATAGTTCAGTCGTTGTTTGATTTGAGATATGACAGCTTCTCTGTCATTTTTAAATTTCTCTTTTTGTGAAATTGCTTTATCTAATTGTTCTAAGATTTGTTGGTCGGAGCTTTGTGCAGAAACAGAGATAAACCAGCCTTCTGCAATAAATAATATAAGGAAAAGTATAGATCTCATAGTTTTAAGGTTGAATATCTGGTGTTATATCATTTATATTTTAGTTACTTCGAACTTTGTTAACTTGTTGTAAACCATCTGTTTACTGTTTTTGTGTGCTTATAATTTATTTCCAAAGATAAGAAATCTTTTTTCATGAATCTACTTTTGCATTGAAAAACATTTCAACCTCAATATCATGAAACATACATTAATTTTATTGATTGTATTCCTTTTCTCGTGGGGAGGAGGACAGACTGCCCGGGCAATGGAGATAAAAAAAGTGGCTCCTTCTTTCTGGTGGGCAGGAATGAAAAACCCAGAACTCCAGATTTTGTTATATGGAGAAGATTTGGCTTTGTCGGATGTGAGTGTATCCGGCGAAGGAATTTATCTGAAAGAAACGGTTAGACAGGATAATCCGAATTATTTGTTGCTTTACCTTGATTTATCGGAAGCAAAGGCACAAACTTTTCAGATTCTGTTGAAATACGGAAAAAAGAAATTGCAAATTCCATACGAGCTGAAATCGCGTGTGCGGAGAGGAGAAGATGTAAAAGGTTTTACTTCAGAAGATGTGCTTTACCTGATTATGCCCGATCGTTTTGCCAACGGTAATCCTGAAAATGACGTGGTAGACGGGATGCGTGAAAAGAAGATAGACCGTGCTGATGCGTTTGCACGTCATGGTGGCGACATTCAAGGTATATCGAATCATCTGGATTATATTGCCGATTTGGGAGTGACAGCAATCTGGCTGAATCCTACTCAGGAAAATGACATGGAAAGCGGTTCCTATCATGGATATGCCATTACAGACTATTATCAGATTGACAGACGGTTTGGAAGTAATGAAGATTTCTGTGCATTGGTAGAGAAAGCGCATGAAAGAAATCTGAAAGTAGTGATGGATATGATTTTTAATCATTGCGGAAGTGAAAATTACTTGTTCAAAGACAAACCTTCTAAGGAATGGTTTAATTACCACTCTAATTACGTTCAAACCTCGTTTAAAACGGTCAGCGTAATGGATATTCACACCAGTGCATACGAAAAAAAGATTGCCACTGACGGGTGGTTTACTTCTGTAATGCCCGATTTTAACCAGCGTAACCGTCATGTGGCTCGTTATCTGATACAAAGCAGTATCTGGTGGATTGAATATGCAGGAATCAATGGTATTCGTCAGGATACACATCCCTACGCGGATTTTGATTTTATGAGTCAATGGTGTAAAGAGGTGTTGGATGAATATCCTTATTTCAATATTGTAGGAGAAACCTGGTTGAATAGTAATGTGCTGGTTTCTTATTGGCAGAAGAACAGCAAACTGGCTGCGCCGCTGAATTCTAACTTGCCTACAGTGATGGACTTTCCTTTGCAGGCTTTGATGAATCAGGCATTTGATGAAGAAACCGGTGAGTGGGGAGGAGGATTATATAAGCTTTATGATTATCAGACACAGGATCTGGTATATGCCAATCCGATGAATCTGCTGACTTTTTTAGATAATCATGATACTTCCCGCTTTGCACAGACCGATGAAATGGCGAAGAACCTGAAACGTTATAAGCAGGCTATGGTCTTTCTGCTCACTACCAGAGGTATTCCGCAGATTTATTATGGTACGGAAATACTGATGATCGGTGATAAAGGCAAGGGTGATGGTGACTTGCGTAAGGATTTTCCGGGAGGATGGCAGGGAGATACGCGCAACTGCTTTGTAGAAAATGGACGGACGGAACAGGAAAACGAAGCATTTGAGTTTACCCGTCAATTGCTGAATTGGAGAAAAGGAAATCAGGTGATAGGTAAAGGAAGCCTGAAACATTATTCTATTCAAAACGGAGTGTATGTGTATCAGCGTGAGTTTAACGGTAAATCGGTGGTAGTTATCATGAACGGAACGGATGACTCAAAAGAACTGGACCTGGCTCCTTACCAGGAAATCCTTCCACGAGAAAATACACTCGACATATTGACCGGGAAAGATGTGAATTTAAGCGGAAAACTTCGCTTGAATGGAAGAGAAAACCTCATTCTAAACTTCTAAAACGTTTCTATTTTGAGACTATGTAAAACTGATTAATCAGCTTATTATAAGATGATTACCATTTATGCTGATTTATATTTTCCTTTTTGTGAAAATAAGATGAGAAAGTGACGCATAATTTTGCTTTCGGTAATTGAAAAACATAAAATCTAATCAATATTAATACCACGAAGAACTTATGAATACAAGAAAAACTTTTGCCTTTGTAGCTTTGTGTTGTTGTGCATTGTGGGCGAATGCACAGAAATTAACTTCACCGGATGGAAATCTGGTAATGGACTTTAGCTTGAACCAAAAAGGTGCTCCTGTTTATGAGTTAACTTTTAAGAATAAGCCTGTGATAAAACCCAGTACATTGGGGTTGGAATTAAAACGGGAAGATCCGGAAAAAAGGATTGGCTTTGAATGGACGGAACGTAAAGATAAAGAACGGGTAGATGAGAAAACGAATCTGATGACTGGTTTTAAAGTAAGAGAAACGCATACTTCCACCTTCGATGAAACCTGGCGTCCGGTATGGGGTGAAGAAAGTGAAATACGCAATCATTACAATGAACTGGAAGTGACACTTGATCAGCCGGAAAATGACCGTTACATGGTGATTCGTTTCCGCTTGTTTAATGACGGCTTGGGATTCCGCTATGAGTTTCCGCAGCAGAAGAACTTGAATTATTTTGTCATTAAAGAAGAGCATAGCCAGTTTGCCATGGCAGGTGACCATACGGCATTCTGGATTCCGGGAGATTATGACACGCAGGAATATGACTACACGACTTCACGACTCTCTGAGATTCGTGAGAAAATGAAAACGGCGGTGACGGAAAATTCTTCACAGTTCGTGTTTTCACCTACGGGAGTACAGACAGCCTTGATGATGAAGACGGATGACGGTCTTTATATCAATCTGCATGAAGCCGCTTTGGTAGACTATGCTTGTATGAGCCTGAATCTGGATGATAAGAATATGGTATTTGAATCATGGTTGACTCCGGATGCCAAAGGAGACAAAGGCTATATGCAAACTCCTTGTAGTTCACCTTGGCGCACGATTATTGTCAGTGATGATGCACGTAATATTCTGGCTTCTCGTATTACGCTGAACCTGAATGAGCCGTGTAAGATTGAGGATACTTCCTGGATTCATCCGGTAAAATATGTGGGTGTATGGTGGGATATGATTACCAACAAAGGAACTTGGGCTTATACTGATGAGTTGCCCAGTGTGAAGCTTGGGGTGACTGACTATTCACAGACAAAGCCGAATGGCAAGCACTCAGCCAATACAGCCAATGTGAAACGTTACATCGATTTTGCGGCAAAACATGGTTTTAATGCGGTACTCGTAGAAGGATGGAATCAGGGTTGGGAAGACTGGTTTGGCAAGAGCAAAGACTATGTGTTTGACTTTGTAACTCCTTATCCGGACTTTAATGTACAGGAAATTCATCGTTATGCGGCAAGTAAAGGTATTGAAATGATGATGCATCATGAAACTTCAGCTTCTGTCCGTAATTACGAACGGCATTTGGATAAAGCATACCAGTTCATGATAGACAATGGGTATAAATCAGTGAAGAGTGGTTATGTGGGTGACATCATTCCTCGTGGCGAACACCACTACGGACAGTGGATGGTAAACCACTACCTGTATGCCGTGAAGAAAGCTGCTGATTATAAGATTATGGTAAATGCGCATGAGGCTGTTCGCCCGACCGGATTGTGTCGTACTTATCCGAACCTGATTGGTAATGAGTCAGCACGTGGCACGGAATATGAGTCATTTGGCGGAAATAATGTGAACCATACGACTATTTTACCGTTTACACGTTTGATAGGTGGTCCGATGGATTATACACCGGGTATTTTTGAACCGGACTGCAGTAAAATGAATCCGAATAATAAATCGCATGCACGTACTACCCTGGCACGTCAGCTGGCACTTTATGTCACTATGTACAGTCCGTTACAGATGGCTGCCGATGTACCAGAAAACTACGAACGCTTTATGGATGCTTTCCAGTTTATTAAGGATGTGGCTGTCGATTGGGATGAAACGAAGTATCTGGAAGCAGAACCGGGTGAGTATGTGACCATTGCCCGTCGTGCAAAAGGTACTACTGACTGGTATGTAGGATGTACAGCAGGATATAACGGCCATGAATCGAAGCTGACACTTGATTTTCTGGAACCGGGAAAGAAATATGAAGCCGTGATTTATGCAGATGCCAAAGATGCAAGCTGGGATAAGAATCCGCAGGCTTATACTATCACTAAGAAGAAAGTAACGAACAAGACAAAGTTGAATTTGAAAGCTGCTGTGGGAGGTGGATATGCCATCTCAATTAAAGAAATTAAGTAACTAAACGGGATAATAATCGGGATAATAATAGGGTAACGATTGTAGTGGTTTTCAATAGGTATTTTTTAGGCTATTATTAACATTCTAATAATTTATCAAATGGAAACAATCTTAAATCGGAAGGTCAGGGTTCTGCTATTGTGTTTAGTAGGAATGCTGATGGCTGTGAAAGGTGTAGCACAGGCTATAACAGTCAAAGGTAGTGTGAAAGATAAAACAGGGGAGGCTATTATTGGCGCCAATGTTTTAGTGAAAGGTACTACCAACGGTACCATTACGGATTTTAATGGTAATTTTGCGCTGGATGCAAAAAAAGGCGATATTTTGGTTATTTCATATATCGGTTTTCGTAACCAGGAATTGCCAGCGGCATCTGATATGAAAATAACTTTAGTTGAGGATACTGAAATTCTGGATGATGTAATTGTTATTGGTTATGCTACAGGTAGTCAGCGTACGGTTTCTGGAGCTATTCAACGGGTTGGACGTGAAGACATGAACGTTGGCGTCGTAACTAATCCGTTACAAGCTATCAAAGGTAAGGTGGCCGGGGTAAATATCCAGAAAACAGGTGGTGACCCAACAGCTTCTGCTTCAATCCGTGTGCGTGGTACTACTTCTTTGTCTGGGGGTAATGACCCGCTGGTTATTGTTGACGGTGTATTTGGCGACCTGAATATGCTGAATGCTATCTCACCAGCTGATATTGAAAGCTTTACAATATTAAAGGATGCATCTGAAACGGCACAGTATGGCTCACGTGGTGCAAGTGGTGTGATTGTGGTAACTACAATCAAAGGTAAGAACGGAACAAAATCGTTGAGTTACGATGGAAGTTTTGGTGTAGAAACAGTGTATAAAAACTTGAGCATGTTAGATGCTTCAGCATATCGTCAGGTAGTAGCCGACCGCGGCTATGCTAATGCCATGGATATGGGATATAATACCAATTTCATTGAAGCCATGCAGCAAACAGGGTATACTCAGAATCATCGTATCTCTTTCGGAGGTGGAACGGAATCTTCAAACTACCGTGCTTCTATCGGTGTGATTGATCAGAAGGGTATTATTAAGGATAACTATATGCGCAATTACACTGCCAAACTGGATGCTTCTCAAACTATGTTCAATAATAAACTGAAGATTGATTTTGGTATGTTTGCTTCAAAAGTAGACAAACGTTATCTGAACGATTACCAGAAAACATTCTATTCGGCAGCGTCATTCAATCCTACTTTTCCTGATTTCCCTAATGAGGATGGCACATGGCCTGAAGATCCAAGTGCTAATGAAACACAGAATCCATTGGGAAGATTGACTATCAAGGATGTAGAATCTAATAGTTACATTAATGCAAATGCCCGTTTGACATGGACTGTAATTGATGGTTTGAAACTGAGCGCATTTGGTTCATATACGTATAATGTAAAAGAAAATTCAGTATATACGTGAGTTCGGGATAAGATATAGCTTATAAAAGTTGGTAATCTCGCAAATA
>OGOO01001253.1_pt1 | contig 23375 bp, 19 predicted proteins | sample 1552651 | NCBI WGS metagenome assembly OGOO01 (sample SAMEA2580118, study PRJEB22360) | human gut metagenome | biome: human gut; feature: human-associated habitat; material: faeces | place: Denmark | collected 2008/2010 | reverse complement strand
CCTCCGTTTTGATTTTCTTGTTCTGAATCAAAACGAAGGCTTATGGATATTTGGCAATAAAACATTGCCAGTTTTTTAGAATGGGCATAAAAATAGACCTTTCTGCTTTTAAAACAAAAAGGTCTATAAAGAAAAAGGAGTATAACTTTCGGCTTTAAAAGCTTTTGTTATACTCCATATCAAGTTTATATCTATGTATTTAACTATATCGCTTTTTTCTAACAAAATAAACTATCGTAATAGTTATTCCAATGAATAGGACAGAGGCTATTATAATGATCCACAGCCAAAAATACCCGATATGAATATTATCGACCTCCTGAACACTGTATGTGTTGCCAGCAACATCTTCAAGTGTAATTCCTACATTATGCCAACCTCCGTTAAGCGTAAACGACAGGCTACCTTCAGCTGCCGAGTAAGTAAAATCAATCGCTTTACCGTTATCATATACTTTACACCTTGTTTCATCAAGTAACTCGCTTATATTTGTAACAGTAATTGTGCGAGATTCGTTTCCATAATACCAATGCCATGATTTCAAATCATTAGGAATATTACACGAAGGCGGAATATTATCAATATGCATTTTGCCCAAATCGATCCTTCCGTTTTCATTTTTTACAGACAAATATAGTTCTGTATCTGTATCTTCTTGAAAGTTTTCCTTAAAATAATCTGACTTCAAAGTATATCTGTAAACACTTACACCATACATACTATTATCAGTCTGAGCCTGCAGATCGGTATTCTTTTCTTCACCATTGTAATCTCTAAGAACTATATCGGTTTGAGAATTTGTTTTAGCAAGAACAACAATATCTATGTCGCTAAAATTATCTGGACGCTTGCTTATAGGTTCTCCGTTTTCATATTGAAATGAGTACCAGCCTGTTTTTTCCGCTGCATTGCTGTTTGAAATATACGCAAGAACATCGCTGTCCACGATTCTCATGTATGTGTTTGAATTAAGAACACTTTCGTTACCAGCTTTATCTACCGCTATTAGTTCCAATGCGTAAACACCGTCTTTTGAAAAATCAGGTAGAGTGAATAAATTCCCCTTAAATATGCCCGCTTTATCTTTGTCAGAGTCAAGATATACACTAACAGGCTTTACTTCCGAAAGTTCTCTGCCATTTGTATACTCAGGCGTATAAACAGTAAGGACATACTTTATATGATCAAAATTTACGTCTGTAAATTCGACCGTCGGGGCTGCCTCGTCCTTTCTCTCATACGGATATATATCCAGAAAATTCAGAGCATTCTTTTCATCGACAAGAATACCATTTTTTGATGATACAACAGGAAGTGTCGTATCTATCTCGAAGATTTCTGAGCTTTTATAGCCGGAAGTATTTCCGGAGGAATCTGACGGAGATATTTCAACACGGTATACAGCATCATCATCAAATATAATTGAGAGCGTATGTGTATCAATATCATCAGACCAATCTGCCATACTTACCATAGAGTATGTGACATCAGTAAAATCATTCTCGTTATGCTTTGCTCCCGCATCCTTTTTCAGTATTTTCAAACCGACAAGGCTAGGATCAAAGTTGTGCTCGGTGATTTTAATAACAGCGGTTTTCTTAGTATTAAAATAATTGTCATTATCACGGTTTATAAAGTCGCTGAAATTTTCTTCAACTACAGGAGAAGTTTCATCAACATAAAATCTTTGTACTTTCTCATAATCAAGATTTACCCCTGCCGAATGTCCCCCCAGATCAGTACCTCTGATACCAAAAGTGTAATCACCTTCACTGAAAGTAATGACAGCTCTGTGTTCTGTAACAGATAGATCCTGAAAGCTAATATTCGGAACATTTCCGTTGTAAGTATTTTCAATTTCAGCTTGAATCAATCTTGCGTCAAAGTTTCTTTCAATTACATCGATCGTCATTACCGCTCTGTTTTCGGCATTGTAATAAATCGTATTATTGATTCCATTGTTAATATCCACATTTATAATCGGAGCAGTTTTGTCGATAGTGAATGTCTCACTTTGAACACTTTCATTTACATTACCTGAATTATCCATCGCATCAAATGCTAATGTGATATCGTTATTATCTTTATCGAAAATAAATATTTTTGTGATCTCAGTTACAAGATTTACGTCTTTTTTTACTATGACCCAGCCGTCGCCTATCTCGGAATCTACCTCAACGCCTGTCCCATCGATTTCAAGAACTCTTCTCTCAAATCCGTCGTTTTCGGACGTCTGATAATAACCGATTTCTCTGATGCCTGATTTAGTATCTGTTATAGTTACTGTTACGACAATATCATCAGTAAATAGCTTGTTTCCGTTTGCGTCGCTGTATCTGCTGCCGCCGATTTCGGAAATATTTATTTCAGGAGGAATATCATCCGCAACAAATGCTTTTGGAGTTTCTTCATCGGAATAATTTCCAACATTATCAAAAGCCTTAACAAAAATCTGTCCCTTGAATCCCGCAGGAATATCTATATGAGCTATACCGTCGGAAATAATTACTTCTCCTGTTTTTTCTTCTTTCAGTTCTCCGTTATCGTAAGAAACAAGACGGTATTCTGCTTTGTTAAGACCGGATGAAGGCGCACTATCGGAAATATGGATATTCGCAATGAAGTTTTTTTTGAAATAGTATCCATACTCAAGATATTCGATATATTCAGAAGTCTCACTGATATTATCGGAGGTTGCAGGAAGAAATTCAAAGCGATCTACGTTCGGAGATTTATTATCTATATGGTAAGTAAAGCTTTCTTTTGAATTGACATTTCCCGCATTATCCACAACACTGACTTTAACTTCATATTCTCCATTCAACGATTCGCCTGCGATTTTGGTAAAATAATCGGTATCAAAAGTATAGATATGTTTTTCGTTGTCTCTTTTCTTAGCTGCTTCCGTTGCGGATATTTTAGGACTGATAGTGCCGTTTTTATCGGCTGTCACATTGATCCCGTTTACCTCTATATCTGCATTGCGAATACCCGAATCTTTATCGTAAATAGTTATGCTTATGTTTTTATTGGAATTAAACCAGATCTGCTTATCATCTCGCACTATCCCGTCGCCCTTAGGTTTACTGATAGTGACTTTCGGCTTTTCAGTTTCGATCATAGCGAATACATTATCGGATACTCCTTTACCTTGATCTGCATTTTCTATATTGGGGCAACTTAGACTACTTTTACCGTATTTATCATAAGCAGTAACTATAATATTACTTTGAAACACTTTTGTACCAACAGGAATTTTGTAAGAATAAACGCCGTCGCCCTCGTCTTTCATTTCTCTTTCTTCATCTAAACCGTTATATTTTATTTTTACATGATCAATACCGCTGTCAAAATCAACATCTGAAACATATGCTTTAAAAATCAAGCTATCGTTGGAATATGCTCCAAACGAAAGTACATTCAGTATTTTATCGAGTGCAGAGCTTTCTTTCAAAACTGTAAATTTATTGATCGATGGTGGCTCGCAGTCAATATATACTGTACAAGGTTCCAGGGAAGCAGAGTTGCCTGCAACATCCGTAATATCTCCTGTTACAACATATTTATGTTCGGTTTCATAATTATAATCTATGCCTGTTGTATCTACAGTAACAAAATATCCGTTTTCATCAGTCTGAATATCATTTCTTGTGAAATTCTTTTCTATGCCGTTTATCCAAAGTCTGATACCTTCAATTCCCGAAACGTCAGGCTTAGCATCTACATGAAATGTAACAATTTCATCCTTATCAAACCATAGATTTCCGTTGATTTCTTTTGCATTGTTTTTTTCAGCAGAAATTGTTCCGTCAGGCGCTTCTTTATCAACATAAATTGTAAGTTCGGCTTCTTTTGTATTACTGGCATTATCGGCAACTTCAACTCTAAAGTTATTTTTTTCATCATTTAATTTTGAAGCTTTAATTGTGATCTGATCATGATATTTGTCTACAGATAAAATATCATCAGTTGAGGATAACGATTTGCCGTTTTCAAGAATAGCTATTTTATCTATGCCGCTACATTTTTTACTGCCATTTACATCATCATTTATATCTATGACTAATTCATCTTTATCACTATTGAACCAGATTTTATTGTCCGTATTATATATGAAATCATTGTTATTAATATCGTTCTTCTCGTTTAAAGAATTGCTGACCAAAAAATTCACATTCGGCTTCTTATCTTCAACAATAAGTGAATTCGAATTGATATGTTCCAAGTATTCATCGGGCAAAACATCAAATTCATCTTTGTGTTTAAAAATATATTTTAATTCATCACTAACCAGTTTTGAACATTTATTATTCTCTTTATCCAAAACACAGATGAGCATATTTTCAACTTTAGTATCAGGTTTAAGACTGATCACATATTCAATATTGTCAAATTCGTCCTTTTTTTCTTGAAGTTCTCCGACTGTTATAAGATTATCGGCTTTTTCATCATAATCATAAAGAGTAGCTGATTTTATTCCAGATACATAATCACTATTAGATAGATCTTTAGCTTTTATGACCAGTTCAATTTCAGCATTTGAATAATTACCACTACTATTCATTTTGTTGAAAACATTCAAACTTTTATGATCATTTTGTAATGTATCCCCTGCCTTGCGAAAATTTATATATGTAATATTCGGTTCTACTTTATCCGTTTTATTCGAATACGAGTACTTGATCTCATTACTTATTGCCATATAATACTGTGAATTTTTATTGATATTCTTCAAATAATATGAAACTTCTTTTTTATCATATCCAGATGTTTCTTCCAATGTTACAGTTATCTCATCATAAAAATTAATTCCGTCACTGCTTATTAAATGTTCAGGAGGAGCTTTTAAACATATATTATCATTATGATATACTTCTGATTCGTTATCTATAATTGCAGTTGCATCTGTAGCATATTCATCAACTGTAAACACACATCCGTCGGCGATTTTTGCATCATAATTATAATTATTATATGTTAAGTTATAATTATATTTTCCAACTTTGAGTTTATTATCAGATACATCAATACCAATAGTCAGCTGAAGGTCTTCTGTCAAAGGTGGGTCGAAAGTATATGAAAAATTCGGAACAAGCTGTCCGTAATATATGTGTGATTCATTTGGAGTAACTTTTATTTTTTGGGGAGTAATATATGCATATTTTTCAACTACGCCATATTCTCCCGTAAGTTTGAATTTATCTTTGTCATCGCCTTCAAGCCTGAACCCTGATACGGTCACTTTCTTCTGTTCATCAGAAGCGTACTTACTTTCAAACTTTCCATCAGCCTCAAGCCAAACGCTATAGCCATTGATTTCTTCTGACGTATGCACATTTATCAATTTCACATCTTCGCAATGAACAACCGCTGTGTGTTCTCCATCATATTCCTTATCTTCAACGGTTACTTTATCAGCAAAACCATCTTCCAAAAAAACTTCGATAATATTATTATCTTCTTCAAATTCAGCTATAACAGACAAAGGGAAGCAATTCATAATTAAAAGCATTGCAATAAAAACAGACAGAAATTTTTTTCTCATTTTAAACACTCCATTCTTTTTATTACAAAATATATTTCTATGGAAAACAGTAATAAAAATAAATTTATGGAAAGAGCAAATTCATTATCTCTCCAGAAAGCCATAATAGGAATCAGTACAAAAACCGATATTAGAAATATAACTCCGACTATTTGTCTTGTTTTCGACTCCTTGACTTTAGTATACTTTTTACAGGTCACAAAGAGTATTATTTGAATAATTATTCCCGATATTGATCCGCCCCAGAACAACAAAGCGACAGCATATGCCGAAACAGATAGGTTATCATCAAAATCAAGAAATGGGATAATAAGCAAACTTGACGAAGAAATAAAAAACAAGACTCCAGATATAATATTCAATACCCTTAACTTCATAATTATCGACCCTGTTTTATATTTTCATTCAACGCACCAGCCAATGCTTTGTAAAACTCGCCTTTATAACTGTTTCTTTTGTATTTATACAAATACAATATCATACCTACAATAAACGAAAGAACGGCTAGTGTTGCGGCAATCAGAAGAGGTCCTATTATCCATGGTGAATCATACTTTAAATCAAGCATATTTTCAACAGCAGTGTATTTCCCTGTTATTTGTAAAGATGCAAATAGCACAGCAAAAAACAGTACAGAAACTAATAATGCTTTAAAAAACGCACTTAGGACATAATGAATCAGCATATGCTTTTCAAAAAACTTTTTTGAAATACTCATAATATATTTCACCCAATTTCCTTAAAATAATTTTTTATTTCTACTCTGGTAGTATTTTCATGTTCTGAGATCATTCTAATGCTTTCGTCATTATCCAACACATTTTTCAGCTTTATAACAGCATTTTTAAACGCATGATCGTCCTTGTATTTTTTCAAAGTTTCATAAGAACCAATAATCTCAGTCTTTCCAACTTCTGTGTTATAAATTGCTTTTGCCAACTCATATCCTGCACAGTTATACTCTGTATTGAGTTTCACAATGTCTGTTGAAATCTCCTTAAAATTCTTTGTATTGGCATTCTGCATCAATTCGTCGATATATCTACACATGTACTCACTATTTGACATCTTTCCAAGCAAATCCACAAGCATTGCCGCTTCCTGTTCGTCAATATCTCCGTCGGAATATGTAAACGCAGCTATCTTGGAATATGTATCATCCGTTTTGCCATTAGGGGCGGTTTTGATCAGGTCATTTGCTATAGTTTCAAGCTTATAAAATTGTGTAACGTTATAATCTGCTGTAAGGCTGTCCCATTTATCCTCGGCAATACCGAAACCTACCGCTCTGTAAATAATGGAGATCATTAAAAATGTAACGCATACGGCAAGCATAACACCAAACATAGTGAAAGCGTTTCTTACCTTGATATTTTCGGCTCTAACAATCGTAGGAGCAGAATTTTTAGCTTCTTCAATATCCTTTTTCAGCGTTCTGTATGAGTGATAAAAATCATCGTTATCAAGATTTAGATAGTTCTTGTTGCGTTCTTTAGTACACTTTTTTATGATATTCTCAAGCTTTTTATGATAATGCAGAGAAGTAATCGTCAGATCTCGGCTACAATATGCTGCATCATTAAGAAAATGATTCTTGTAAAAATCATGACTTTCTTTAGAAAATTCTTCGCTCTTAGTAACTAACTCGAATATATTCAGGCACTCCCAGAAAGTTGCTCCGAATGAGAATATATCGCTTTCAATAGACATTTTCCCCGGCTCAAAATGCTGCTTGAACGGAAACTGCGAATCGTCCGCCGCTTCAGCATAGCATTCAGGAGCGGCATATCCCAGCGTTCCGTACTGATACATTTTTTCTATGGATTCATTGTCATTATAGTTTACTTTTGCAAGATCGCTGACTGCAAATCTGTCGGCTTTGGTAATTCTTTTTGATCTTCCGAAATCTATTAAAACAAGCTCTTTACCGTACTTGGTCACCATTATATTTTCCGGCTTAATATCAAGATGCAGAATATTTTTCTTTTCCGTTACAAATTCAAGTATCTCGCAAAGGTTTATCATAAACTGAAATATCTCGCTCTGATATTTCAGAACATTGTCGTAATTCTTGTAATAGCTTAGATTAACAATGCCCTTTTCATCTTCCGTGTATTCATGGTAATCTACGACTTTGCTGAGATTGTTTTCAAGCTGTTCGATCTTTCTGAGTTTCCACCGTTCCTGCCGGCAGTACTCTTCAAGCGACCAGCCGTCGATATATTCTTCAACAACGCAGAAATATCCCGAGGCGTTTATCACCCCACTTTTTATTTTATCGCATGGCAGGCTGAAATCGCCAAGGCTTTCGATAACGTCATAGATACGGACTATTGATCTGCATTCCTGAAGATCCTCGAAAATTTTCAGTTCCTCGTCCTTGAAAACCTTGACTCTGTCAATTTTCGTTCCGTTTACATAAACATATTTGGGCTTGAATTTCAAAACACAGGAAAACTGAAGACCGCCTTTATCAGCAGTTTTCAGTCCCCTGTATACTATGCTTTCCGTACCTATTGCAATAAATCCGTCTTGATTTATGCCATACGATGTATCTACCGTGTACTTGAATTTTGTTCCGATTATTTCGCTGCTCATTTATTTCTCAGATCCTTGCCTTTAAATCTATTCATTCTTTAAAATATATTCATATTTATTATCTTCACTCCATTGGCTGTCTATATCCTTAACAGACAGCGCATTGATCGAGCCGTCATCTCTGCCAACAGCCACGATCGCATATTTATTGCTGTCTGAAATTTCATACATATATACATCGGCTAAAACATGTTCCTTGTCATTGTCAAGAGATTCGGCATACGGAGCGCCGAATTTTTCCTTAAAGCTCAGAAAATCTCTGCTGTTCCATGCGGTTATATCATTATATTTTACAATACTTTGAGGATTGATTATCCTGTAAATATCTATAACTTCGTACTTATTGCCCGTCTGAGCGACTATATAACTGCTGCTGTCGCCATAACAGGAAACAACGCAGCAGTTATGGTCTGCAATTTCAATAGTATTGGCAGTATTACACTCGATATCACCGGACTCATAATCCAAAGTATTTATGGATATGTTATAAACGCCGACCAGATTTTCCCCATCACCATGCTTTTCATCGATGGGACAAACTGCTATATATACCCCATATTTTTGCTTATCCGTGATAATATAAAATGATTTGGAAAGAAAAGCACTGGTATAATTTTTTCCTGAAGAACTGGCGCTCACAGTATCCTTTTCATACTCTGTCGTGCGAATTATATCGCCTTCAAATCCATCAATCAGCGCTTGTATATCAGCGTCAATACCATCTGAATTTTTCAGACCGTTACACAGTAAGGATTTTACGCCGTCTTTATCCCCATCGTCTATGTATGTCAATAATTGATCTACCGTATCTGCGTAGAACTGATCGTTGTATTTATACTCAACACCGTTTATGATAGGCGTTTCTTTAATGGCACAACTACTCAGAGATATCACCAATGCTAAGCTCGAAATAAGGCTGATGACTTTTTTCATTTATTGTTTCTCCTTCCAGTCTAATGTTGCTATGTAAGTCTCATCTGAGAATGACCACCCTGCAGTTCCGTCAGTCGCATCTCTGAAAGCCTCATACATGATCTCGCCATTCTCCATTTCAGAAAAATCAATAATTGTAATAGCTTCTAAGTCCTCTGCTTTAACATTTTGCGTTCTTGCATCAAATCCTGTAATCCACCACTGTGCACCGTTATTCCAAAGATTTTCATCACCATAGGGAGAATAACTATATAGTTTCTCGCCGTTATGGTAAAGAGTAAGTTCCATATCAGTTGCTTTATCAGTTGCTGTAAGCCAATGGGTATCTGAATAATATTCATATATTCCGGTTTCAGCACCGGCACCAAGATTCATATAGTCACCCTTCCAAGACCAGAACATATACGTTTTATCTGTTTCTCCATCACCATCAAAATCCACTTCAAATTCCACGGATTTCTTTTTATCCATTGTATTTCCTGATGCTCTGATTGCTGAATCAAAAACATTATCATATCCATCATTATATCCCAATGGTGCCCAGCTTTGAAACCAATCTTGTCTTATATGGTAAACACCATCATTATCGTCATCAACAGCACCTATCAGACCTACAAATTGATCTGCACCTGGCAAATCCTTTTTTGTCCAGTATTTTATAAATTTCATTGTAGGATAGAAAGTAATAACCAATCCCGCAATAAAAAAAGCAAAAGGAGCAGTATTAATAAATTGTCCTATCAAATCAATAAATTTTGCAGCCAATTCATTAATTATTTCTTTTAAGCCTTCTACAAAACTATCCCAATGCTTCTTGCACCACTCACGAGCACTATCCCATTTCTCTTCCAACCAGCTTTTTTCACAGTCCGGCTTTAAGTATTCATACTTATCGTAAAAATCATTTTTGCTCTGATTAATAGCATCAGCGACATCGCCGTCAATACGCACCACATCGGCAACAAACTCATTTACATCTTTTTTGAGATTATCAAGAGCATCAATCTTGTCTTCTTGGGTTTGCGTTGATGATTTTATCGAGCTGATAACATCATCAACATTGCATATGCTGCTGTCAATTTTAAGCACTTTTGATTTCAGTGATTTCAAATCAGACTTATATTCTTTTATAGCTTTTTTTGCGTGGTTTATCAGCCTTGACATCTGATTTACTTTGCCTGCGTATAAAGTAATAGTTGCCATATATTCACTCCTTTACTCCATAAATATGTTAAACAGATTTTGATTCTTTCTCCTTATCCTTATTATCGGAAACAGAAAAAATCAAGTTATATATGGTTTCTTCGGAGTTTTCATTAAGTACAGTCAGCTTTTCGAGCTTTTCAGTCTGACTATCATTGAATCTCGTGTCAAGCTCACCTACACTTGGTTTACTCATATCTTATTCTCCTTCAGCCGTCTGTGGATTCTTATTAAACTCCCCAAGTTCTTCGTCGAGCTGAAGGTAAGCGTCCTTAGTGTCTTTGACCACTCCATTGTTGATGGAATCAAGAATATCCTTTATCCCACCTATGTTCTCCATAATATGATCCGATTCTTTCTTATAAGCGTCTTTACCCTCACCTTTCCATTTTTTAAGAAGTGTAGTGTTTATATCGTTAAACTTCTCCTTTATAGCGTCAAATTCTTTGATCGCTTCTTCACTTTTTTTCTCAAATTGCACGAGTTTATCAATATCAGCCAATACAAAAGCCGAATCTGCCATAATTACCGCTCCTTTCAATATTTAATAAATTTCAATTTAACAAGTTTATCTGCTTCAATGTCATAACAATACCCGTCGCCTAATTCACAGCGAGCATAATCTTCTTTAAGAGTTTTTACATCCATGTTTCCAAAGATAGTTTTTTGACCTCTTTCACCTGCAAATTCAGCTACATTGTCAAGCAAAAATGCAGTGGAAATATTATTGTTAAAAAACGAATTTTGCTCTCCGTCGCTTATTTTCTGAACATCTGAAAAAATGAATAAAAACTCACGTTCCTCTGCCACTGCGGCAAGCTGCGGAAGTATTGAATTAATAAAACGTTTTCCTTCTGGAGTGTTTAAATATATCAGCTTGCTCTGGATAATGAATACTGTAAAAGGAGTTTCATCCATATTGCAGCCGGGAATATTTTCATACTCTTTTTTCAAGTTCTCACTGACTCCATACATTCCCGCAAGAAACTTTTTATCCAGTTCTATGTAATTTTCATTAAGATACAAATAGAACTGTTGAAGAGGTGAAAGCTTTCTGTTTACAATCGTTCCGTCCCTTAATGTAAGATCCTTTTTATCAAACTTATTTATCAAAACACAGTTACGAACCGTTTCATACTTTTCATATATCTTGTTTAGCTGATTTCGTCCGTCATCAAAAAAAACAAGACGTATATCTTCTTTTTGTTCAACCAACCCTTCGATCAATAATTCAAGAAGATTTGTTTTTCCAAATTCTTTTTTACCGTAAATTGCAATTACATGGGATTTCCCTAAATCGACTGTAACAGGACAGAAATCTACATAATCCAGACCTACACTTACAGGAAACTTGACTTGTTCTTCAATATTCGTTTTTTGTTTCAGGCGTATATAGTCATCTTTATTCAGTTCTTTTGGAAATGTCAAATATTTTTTGACGTGTTTTCCATATTCCTGTGTATCAATATCAAAATCGAATTTTTTTCTTAATGCAGTCTGAAATGGCAGCGATTTATCATTATTACTGATTTCATTAAGAGCCTGAGCTTTAAAACACTGCACTTCATACGGCAGATTCATACGAAACGTACCCGTAATACCCTCCGGTTTTACTGTTACATTTGCAAAACCATGACCAGGATTATTACCAATAGCGTCGACCTTACCATTGAATATGTCAGCATACTTGTCTGCCGGCATTTCAAATGCGATTTTCTGCTTAAAACTGCCCATATATGAATTCAATCCTTTGGTTTCTCCCGCCGTGACCACAATGGTAATTCCTTTTGACAGACCGTCTCTGCAAAGCTTTGCAAGCTTTTCCTGATATGCAGTATATCTGGATTCATCTATAAAGGCGTTTACGTTGTCGATAATAAAAGTTGTATGTATAGGCTGATTTTCTGTAGTTTCTCTGTAGTTTTTACCGTTCAGGGTCTTGATATTGTCTTTTAATATGTTATCCATTACCTTGAAAACACGTTTCACATATTCCTCGTTGGAATTATCAAAATATGCAGATACCAATGGCATGCTGCGATATTCTGACAAAGCTCCGCCAAAATCAAGAATGAATATCTGCTCTTGATCTTCGTCATATTGTTTATGAAGAATATTGACAAGGTTTTTAATGAAAGTCGTCTTTCCGCTCATAGCAGAACCGAACAAAATCAGATTGGAATCCAGCAGATCAACGATAAAAGTCGGCTGCATCTGAATTATTGGTATATCGAATTTGCCCAAAGTACACAGAATTTTTTCTCTGCTCAACTTAAACCCTCCCAATCTGTTTTATCCGTAATTACGCCCGGCAAAGGTGGCAAAAATATTTGACGAGGTTTCTCCATGTTTTTTCCTATTTCAATAATGGTTTTAACAACATAAGCCAACTGAGTATCATGCTCACTAACATTTTCACTGCGTTTTTTCTCTATAATATTGTCCTTTTTGGAGAAATAGAATCCGTTGTTGAATTTACCTGAATTTGTTGCTTGAGTAACAATGACTGCCGGATCAATATTGAGATTTTTATTAGCTCCAGTGTATGCAGACTGAAAATACTCAAATCTCGCACCCGTTCCAACAAGCAAATAAGCTCGTCCGTTAAGGGGCATAGTCGGAGCAGCGGCGGCAGGAGTTCCTATCATTTCCTTTGAGGCTTGTTTTGTGGCTACCTTAAGACATATTCTTGCTTTGGAGTTTACACGGATATCATCGGTTATAGCTCCTTCGATATTCTGTGACACAAGTATGATATGAAATCCTAATGTACGTCCCACACGAGCAATAGTCGTTATCTCAGCAATAAAATCGACATCGTTGCTCTCGCTTGAAAAACGTTTCAACTCAGTAAATTCATCGACAACGAGGACAAGATGCGACAATGGTGAAAGCTTACTCAAAATTTCTTGCTGCTTATTGTTAAGTTTCTTTTTCAGCTTTTTGATTTCTTCACTGTTCTCCTCGTCGGATTCAAGCTCCTTTATTTTTCTGATAAGTCTTAATGCTCTGATATACGAATCAACATTATCAACTCCGAAACTTGAGAGCAACAATTTACGCCTTTTTATTTCAGCATTAAGCGTTTCAAGAAAACGCTTTAGCATATACGCAGCAGATGTTCCCTCATCCTCTCCTGCCGTATCCGTTACTACTCCGACGCAGTGCGGTAGATCTCCCAAACGATCGGAAAAGCCGCCGCCTTTCATATCAACAAGCATAAGATTTAGATCCATAGGTGAGAATTTCATGCACAGTCCTATAAGGTATGTAATTATTGTTTCGGATTTACCTGAACCAGTAGTTCCCGCAACAAGCATATGAGGTCCGTCTGCCTTTTCGTATAGATCTAGATACATTGTGCCGTGTTCATGCTTACCGATTGGAACACGAAGATTTCTTGTCACGTCATTTCTATCAATATCCTCCCAGCTCTTTCGTATGCTTGATTTTACTTCGCCGTTTTCGACTTTCTCGGAATTATATCCGTATAGCTCAAACAAAGTAACCATAGAGGGAACCTTGCCATTTTCTGCAATACGAGTATAGTAAATTGCACTTAGCTGTCTGAATGCAAGATCAAACTTATCATCATAGCTTTCTGGACCAAACATATACTTGTTCTGAAAATATTTATACTCTATCAATTTATCAGTATCATTTGCCTTGGTTTTATCGCCCTTGTCCTCGCTTAAAACATTCAAGGTTTCTCTGCTAAGAACGTTATATCTAAGGCTCACTTTTCTTTCCTTTTCATTCTCTTTGTCAATATTTACGATATTTCCACAGTATTTCGGAAGCATATCCTTTACAGGTCGAATGAAAATAAAAGTAAGTCCAAGCAAATTGATATAAGGCTCACCCTCTTTTGGAACTTCAGGCAAGAACTTTGAAAAACCTGTTTCCTTTATATCATAATCATCGAAAACCACACATACTATCTGTGTGAGTTTACCGTCTGACACAGAATCATCGGTATCTTCCTTTTTATTGTTGGACCGGCTATTCATAATACTGAGAAGCTGTCCGAAAACTATTCCTGAGCTGTCCTTATCAAATACAAACTGTGAAACACCGTCAAGCAATTCATTCGTGTGGGGCAGATACTTATAGTTTTTCAGTATTTCATTCTGCTTCTCAATTTTGTCCTCTTTGTCGAAAAAGAAAACAAATTGCAGATCCTCGGGCGAATGATAATATGCCAGTTCGAAAACAACATGCTGAATAAAGCGATGAGAAGTCTGAACATCATTTGATATAACGCCCAAAGCCCCACAGTTTTTCAAATCTATCAGTAAAGGCGGTTTTTTACCACTGTCACTTCTGAGGTAGTTAAATCCGATAACCTCGTTATCATTCTTAGTGTCCACGCCTTTATTTGCAAAATTGTACGCTAAGTCGGTAAGGAGGAACTTATTTCGCTCCCTTTCAGCTATTTCCTCGGGAGAAAGCTTTTTCAGCTTTCTGTTCTTTTTCTTTGTCGGAACTATTATTTCAATCTCATCCTTGTTACGACGCATTTTGTAATAAATATCGTAAAAGATATTATCCTTTTTCTCGCTTTTGATCTCAAAAAGCGGCTTTACCTCATCAGAAGTGCCAAGCGATATTTTCATAAAATCATTATCGTTCTGAGATCTTGAAAAAATAATACCGTTGATCTCGGCAGTATTCTTAAACAATGTATCCATATTCGGATACACGCTGTTCAGATATACAATATCGCTTTCCTGCCATTCTTTTATTGTTCTGATAATTCTGGCAATGTAGTTCTCATAGTTGTTCTTCCATTCCTCAACGTTCTTTTTATAGTCGGTCCTTTTTTTCATAAAGCTGTAGAATGAAGTAACCAAAGATACTACTCCCATAGCACCCGACATAAGAAGCATAGTATTGCCCATAGACGAAGCACTCGGCACAAGTTTCATAATAAGAAAACGTGCACCAAGCATTCCTCCTGTGGAAAGCACGGTGGGAATAAGAACATCTAGAAGCGATGATTTATCCTTTTGGGGCATATCATTGGGCGGAATTATGTCTATTACCGAGGATTCAATGACATTCAGTCTGCGAGTACTTATATTATATTCAAGCGTATCTTTTTCTTTTAAGATATAGCTGTTCTCTTCTTTTTTAAACAAATAAGACGGCTTGATCTCCTCATTCATCGTAAACAGGACGCAGCTTGAGGTCACAAAGCCCAGCTTATCAAGCTCTGCATTATAAATTTTGACCTTTTCGCCGCCTTTGACAACATCTGTTGTAAAATCTATCACATTATAGCTGCCCTTTGCCGTATACAGCACCTGAAGTTCTTTTCTGGTTTTGATATATTGCTCAAGCAACTCGAAACATTTCTCATAATCCGGGGATTTTTTTAATCCGTAATACAAAGCCTCGATAAAAGCTTTGAGGGTAATATCCTTAAGAACAAGAAATGAAAGCTCCTGACATTTACTCTTATCGTCAAATTCAAATCTTGCGGATATCATTATTTCGTTGTTTTTCATAATGCAGTTTCCTTATTCAGCATGGAAAGTATGTCCTGTGCTTCTGTTCCTGTTTCAAAACCTTTGCAAACTTTTATATCAGACAGCTCAGGTCGGCTTAATTCGGGTTTCTTAAAATTTGTTATCGGTTTAAATGTTTTTACCTTTGCATTTAGTTTTGGTATGATCTCCTGAGGTTTTGTAAAGCTTCCTATATTTATATTCACTTTCGGAAACTCAGGCAGCTCTGTCTTAATATCCTGCGGCTTTTTAAATGGCTTGACATTAATACTTGGTTTTGCGATAGCAGAAAGCTTGAGCTCTCGTTTTTCAGGAGCATGAAACTCTATACGACTTACATCAGGCTTGCGGATCATAGGCAACTTAACCGCTTCAAATTCAGGTTTCTCAAAAGCCTTTACTTCAACGTCAGATACAAAATTTAGCTTAATATCAAGCTTTGGCTGCACAGGAGGCTGAAAACTGCCTATTTCAACTTCAGCTTTTCTTATTTGAGGTAGATCAGTAACTGTGGTTTCGGGCGTTTTAAACGTTCTACTTTTAAAATCAGATTTCACATTAACAGGGATATCCGGTTTATTTCTTTCCGGCTGTCGGAAAGTCGGCATATTAACGTTTACTTTTTGAACTTCGAGAAAAGCTTTCAAAGTAAATTCGGGTTTTTCAAAGGGTTTTATCACCGTTTCAGGTTTTGCATTAACCGCAAAGTCAAGCTTAGGTTTTTCAGGTGGTACAAAAGCTCCTATTTTAATTTTCGAAATTTCTGCTTTTGAAAGAACAACCTTGTTTTTTTCAGGAGCAATAAACTCATGCAGATTTAACTTGGCAGTTTTTTTGATATTTACCGGTTTCAAAAGTACATTCTCTAATCTAGTAAAGGTCGTATCGGGTATGACAGGTTTTGATAGTTTGTGTAATACATATTGCTTTTGCTCATAACATTTAAAATTATTGGCCTTTGAAAACAGTTTATGATTGAAACCAATTTGTTCTTTAAGAACAGCGTTTGATTTAATTACTTCCGATATATTGATTTTTTCGCTCGCTTTGCCGATAAGATCATCAGGAAGTTCAGGCTTTTGCATAGGTTTCATATTGAGCCTTTTCCGTTCAGGACTTATGAAAGGTGCAAACTCGATTTCCCTGATAATATCGATTGATTTCAGATTTGGTTTGTACGGCTTGATCTCTCCATTTTCAAGTTTCGTAAGTTTTTCTACAAAAGCCTCTCTCTGCTTATATATATCAAGTTCTTTTTGATAGCATGCTATCTGCTCGTCAGTGAGCAGCGACAGTTCTTCTTCATTAAGTATTTTAAAAGCCATTTGTATACCTCCCGAGATAAAAATAAGCACAGCCTAAAAGCTTTGATACAAAGCAATATCAGGCTGTGCTTTTATGTACTTAACCGCCGCTTATATTATCTGCGATTTTCTGATCGACTTCTTCAAAGTTCTTTCGGTTTTCTTCAAGAAGAGTATACATACCTTTGATCGCTTCCGGCAAATTTGTTTCTGCAAATTCCTTTATATCTTTATCAATCAAAGCCTGAAATGCGTCCTTTGCAGCGCCCTCCATATCTGCGATTGCGCTAGTTAATGAGCTGATAAGCGTCTGTCCTGCTTCTTCAAAAGAAGCACGGCATGATTCAATTGAGTCAAGAGCCGTAAGTACGCCCTGATTTACTATTCTGCATCCTGCCATAATTAATTACCTCCCATTGCTTTTGTGTTCTGCTCTGCAAGCTGATCGTCAAGACCATCGCCGTCCTTAGGAATAGCGTCAGATATACCGTTTACTATTTCTCTCAGAAGTTTGATTATCTGCGACACTCCGGTACTCTCATCATTTGCATCGGCAAGCTTAGTAATATTTTCATCAAAAAACTGCTTAAACCCTTGTGCTGCACTTCCGCTGAAATTTCCCGGGATCAATTCGCTCATCGTGCTGTCAAGCTTTGAATAAAGCGATTTTACCGTAGTCTCATACTGATTGATTGCGCTTAATGCGCTACGGATCATTTCCGGTGTTACGTTTACCGTACCGGTGCTTCCCATTGCCATAATAAATTCCTCCTGTTAATTAAATTTAATGTTTTGCATTAACTGTTCGTATTTGTCAAAAACTCCTTGATAATAAGGCGTATCGATTATATCGTCAAGCGTTTTTGACATCTGACCGATAACAAGTATAAGGTCGTCGATAGGTTTAATAAGAACGTCCTTTGCCTCGATTTCGATCTCTTTTCCGGCCGGCGTATCCAAAGCCGTTGTCAGGTCATTATACATCTGTTCCAGCGTAGTTTTAAGCGTTTCAGCTCTTGTTTTTAAAGCAGACATTTCATTCGCCGCAGTTTTAAAAGCCTCACTGCTCAGCTTAATATCCTGTTCAAGAGTCAACGGATCTCGCCTCCTCTATTTTTTCGAGTAAAGGCTTTCTCAGTTCGTTAGCCAGAAGATTACAAAGCTGTTCCGCCTCGTCATACTGACCAATATCCATATAACACTGAATACGGAATGTCACAGCCGCCATATCGCTTGGGTCTTTGATCATAGCGTTTCTGAAGTATTTTATCGTTTCCTCATACTTCTGCTTTGTTTCAGGCGAGCCAAGCTCCTTGTAGGCGTTTGTTTCACTGTAAATTCCTATGTATGAATTCTGAACGCTTTCGCTGCTCTGCAATTTTCTTGCATAGTCGATCACCTTATTGAATTCCTTTTTCAGAGTATATGCTCCTATATACAGACGATTGATCTGATCTATATTTTCGGGAGTCAATTCAATTTCTTCCGTTTCGTCAAGCTTGTATGCCGTTTCCTCGGTATCGGTTTCATCTTCAACGTTCGTAAGATATTCTCTTGCTCCGTTTTCATCGGGTTCAATGCTTTCAGCCAATTCTTCCAGACCGCAATCGCCGTATTTTTCAGCAATGCGTTCCTTATCGGCTTCGATCATTTCCTCAACATCATATTCTGTAAGATTAACAGGCTCAAATTCCTTATCAATGACATCAAAACCAAGATTATATGACTCAACAGGATTTTGAGCAGCGTTTAGACATTCGATCGTTTTGTCTGCATTTTCAAGCTGAAGATAAATTTCCGCAGAATTTATATAACTTTCCAAAACCTCAGAAACTGTAGGTTTTAATGTCGTCAATGCTTCGTTTATATAACCCAATGCCTTGTAATAATGCTCTTTATCACTATCGGTCTGATATTTCTGTATCTCAAAAGTCATTCGGTCAAAATAATAGTCCATGGAGAGTTCGGCATATTTCTTAGCCATTTCAAGTTCCCGTTCTGCTGTTTCGAGACGATTCGCCTGACACAGCAGCTTAAATGCCAGCTGATAGCCAGTATAATCAGAAGGTGCAACCAGTTTCATCTGATTTGTTGTAAGAAGTCCGTTTCGGATATCATTCTTCATACCGTAAATAATGACCTTTCGCTTCATTATATCCAGATCTACGCCGATGATCTGCTCCGCTTTTTCAAGATTTACAAGTGCATCCTTATATCTTCCTATATCGAAACAGATTATTCCGAGCAGGTTATACAGCTGGACTGTGTTCTCAGGCGAACAACCAAGCTCATCAGCTTTTGCAAGATTTTTTATAGCGTCTGCCGCTTTTTCGTTGGTGGCAAGGGCATACCCTAAGTTAAAATACCTGTTGCCGTTATTCTGATCAAGCTTGACCGCTTTTTTATAGCTCTCGACCGCCTTTTCATACTGTCCCAAAGACATATACGCATCTCCTGCACATTGATAAGCGTCAGGATTTTTTGGAGCAAGCCTAATTGCCTCATTCGCTAAATGAAGAGATTCGTTGTTTTGGCTGTTTATGAATGCAAAGTGCGAATCTGCTAAAAGCTGTGAAACTTTTTCTTGGTTTGTGGGCATTTTATCACCTCCGTAAATTGATATAAAATATGCCAATATTGATTAAAGATTCATTAATGGCATCATTATTTCCCAATATACTTCCATATCGGATACTTCAAGATTTTCTATGTCATCTTCCCCATTGAGGAATAGTGGTACTTTGTAGCCTACGCACTTATTAATTGGTAAAACAAAATTATTATTTGCCTCAAACCATTCATCAAAGTATTCAGATAAAAGACTATCTTCATGAAATTCAACAATTTCCACATTATGAAAATCTACAATATTAGCAGGTATATCAAAAACATCTCCTGTTCCCGGTTCAAATAAAAGAACAGTATTGCTCACCTTATTAAGAGCAAAAATTCTTCCCAACCAGTCATACCCAAAGACACTTATTTGATTTTTGTATTTTGAAAATGATTTTCCAACTATATCATTCCATTTCGGTATACTTTTTTCATCAAAAATTCGATACATACCATTTAGGAAAGATTTTCCCCCCATCGTTTTTAAAAATTGTTCACTACTCTCAAAATCATATTGTTTTTCCTCTTTTACAAAATCCAAAAATTTTCTAAACATATTTTTCTCCTTATTTCATATAGAAATTCCTTAATATTGTGTTTTCTGGCAAGTTGCTAATTAAGTAGTTTATCTGACTTCCTAAACTCCTGTTAACACTTTTGTCTAGTCCATTCATATTAGTTGCATCGTCAATGCCGCCTAATTGCAAATCTATTGTGTGATCTACATCTTGTGAAGACGGTATAGAGTTAGCCTTTCTATACTTTGCTGTTTTGGACTTTTTACGTTTGCCATCAACGTTTGTCTTTTTAGTATCTGCTTTTGTCAAACTTCTACATTTTGCATCAGCTTCTGCTCGTTGCCCTGGTGTCCAATCCTCTTTATATGATAGCTCTGCATCATATGTGCCATCATCATTTTTTATCAGCTTACAATTCGAATTATGAACCCAAACTCCATTTTCGCCAACATGATAAGTATGGAAATCCTCTACCTGAAAATTATACACCTTAGTGGGTTCGTCTGTCAATTCGACATAATGATTTTCAACCAAAAGAACATTGCAATTAGAATCAAGAAGTTCATCACCGATTGCAAGTTCTCCTGCATTGACAAAGCCACGATTATTTACATAGAACGGGTGCGTTTCAGTCGTAATGATCTCTTCGCCGTTGATCATCAAATGAATAAGCTTAGAATCTTCTCTGATGTATGTTTCAAGAACTGTTTTCTCGGCAGTTTCAAAGGTTTCGGGGTCTGTAGAGATAACTTTATCTCCTGCTTTTATGTTTTCAATAGCAACAAGTCCGCTTGCTGTTAGTATCATTGTTCCTGCAACAAAACAAGTAAGCGTTTCTTGATGCTTTTTCATTGAACTATAAGTGCTTCCGCTGAAAACTGCCAAAGCACTTACAGTAAATTGAAAACCATTATACAACTTGCTGGAGTGAAGTTTCTGGTTGAATTGCACAAAAGCATTCTGTGGATCAAACAAACCAACAACCATTGCTGCCGTGTCAAACAATCCCATGCCGCCTGATAATACGCCAGTAATTCTTGAGGTCCATTTCATAACACTGAACAGTTTACATGAATTGGATACATTGCCAAGTAACGAACCTGCTCCACCAATGCCACCGAAAATTGCACCCGTTAAAGCACCAGAAAAAGCACCTTCTTCAAAACCAGCCCAGAACGAACCTCCTGCGGCTAAGCTTGAAAGCCCCCCTGCAACACCACCAATAACAGCCCCTGAAATTGCACCCCAACATGCACCTGCTATGATGGCACCACATGCAGGACAAGTGACAAGTATAACAACAGCAGTAATAACAATAACTACTGTAACAATTGCTTTCCAATGCTCCTTGCACCACTCGCCGACCTTTTTGCAGCCGTCCTTGAATTTTTCCCAGCCGCTCTTTTCACACTCGGGCTTCAGATATTCATATTTATCGTAAAAATCATCTTTACTCTTATTAATAGCGTCGGCGGCGTCACCGTCGATACGAACAACCTCGGAAACAAATTCATTTACATCTTTTTTAAGCTTATCAAGAGCGTCGATCTTATCTCCTTGGGTTTGCGTAGATGACTTTATGGAACTGATCACATCGTCAACATTACATATGCTGTTGTCGATCGTAAGTACTTTTAAATTAAGAGATTTCAAATCAGACTTATATTCTTTTACAGCTTTTTTAGCGTCGTTTATCAGACTCGGCATCTGATTGATCTTGCTTGCATATAGCGTAATAGTTGACATTTATCTATTCCTCTTCATACATTTTACGTCGGTAATATGCCATATCGTATGACGCATTCCATTTTTGAGCTCTCCAATCGGAAGCAGCCGAGTTAGCTGATTTGATTCCCGACTCTATATCCTGTAATTCCGATTCTGCACGGTTTATACTTTCCTGCAATTCAGAAACTTTATTATCAACAGTTGTTTTTTTGCTTCTGAGAGTAGAAAAGATATTGTCCAACGTACTTTTGGTTTTAGAGGATTCCGCACTGTAAACGCTGTTCAAGCTTTTGTTTGCCACAGAACTTGAACTTGCCATACTTCCAAAGTTATCAGAAGCCAGATCAACATTACTAGTGATCTTAGAAAGATCACCCTGCAATACCGAGTCTTTCTTTATCGCTTTGTTTAGATCCGAAGAAGCACTTTTGTGTTTTCTCAGATCCGTTTTAATCTGATTTATGTAGGAGATTTTTTGCTGCTTTTCAGATCTTAATTCATTTGCTCTGTTTTCGTAATTAGTTACTTCAGAACAAGCATCATAATATCTGTTTCTTGACTCGTAATAGTAATATTCGTAATCCATAAGCACATCCCCCTCATTTTGTTTTGTCGAACTATATATAACTGATTTGTATCTTTAAGAAGCAAGTTTTGTAATATCTACATTTTGATGGATCTAGACATTTTTATATTCTTTATTTTCCCTATAATCAGCGTTATAGCTTCTGTAAATACCATCAGTGGAATTAATTTTAAAACACTATGCTGAATAAATGACAGTAAGATCCATAAGCATATCTCAATTACTAAAACAATATATGATTTTTCTCTGTAAATTTGAATTTCGTCATTATCCAAAGGTTTGTTTTTATCCTCAACAGGAGCGAGTATAATACACACAATAAGCCCCGAAATAAGCATTATCACGCAACAGCTTGTTGAAAGAATTTGGAATTTTAACAGACACATCCAAATTATCATAATCAGCGATGATACTATGTAACATTTTTCTGATGAACTTGAATGATGACCTCCTGCGTAGCTTCTCAGTGGAATGTACGTTGCTAGAAGGATAATGCTTTCCAAAACTTTGCCAAAAACCACACCAATTAATATTGACGTGATAAAATTAAGCGTCAGTATCATCCCATACTGAAAGCCATATCTGTACAGGTCCCTTTTGTCAGACGAAATGACGTTTTCATTTTCAAGCTGTTGAGTGAGATACTCTGCAAGCTTAGCAAACATTAAAATTTGCGGAGACTCTTTGCATTTTTAGGAAGTTCTGGCTGATTATTGATCCAAAAACATGTGCTGTTAACGTTTACAGTTGTAACCGTCAATGCCAATGCAGCAAACATACCGCCATACTTCTTAAAGAACTTAAGCATAAAAGACTTCATAATTTCACTTCCTTTTA
>OGOO01001199.1_pt1 | contig 24167 bp, 9 predicted proteins | sample 1552651 | NCBI WGS metagenome assembly OGOO01 (sample SAMEA2580118, study PRJEB22360) | human gut metagenome | biome: human gut; feature: human-associated habitat; material: faeces | place: Denmark | collected 2008/2010 | reverse complement strand
AGGCTCGGCAGACCTGCTGACTGCAGTCGGCAGAGCTGCTGACTAGGCTCAGCAGGTCTGCTGAGCCTAGTGGCAACCTTCGAGAAGCAGTCTCCTTCAACTCGAGAAGCAGTCTTCTAAAACTAAAAGAGACGTCTCTTTGAACCCAAAGAAACGTCTTCTTTCGCTTATTCAATCATATCCTTTCGCTTATTCAAACATCTGAATACGCTTATTCAATCATAATCTTCTGCTTATTCAAACATCTGAATTCTCCAGCAGAACTATCTTCTTCCCCCGGAAGAGCCGGATGCTTTGTAGAACTTACCTTTCTGGCGGGAGATGAAGATGCCGCCTTGGGTTGAAGTCTTATCTACTTGCTGGCCATTGAGATTATAGATAATCTCTTTCTCATCCTTCTTATGAAGGGTAGGAGAGGCGATGGTAGTTGTGCCGGAAACAATGGCGAAGCGGATGTTTTGCTTGCCCAATGCCAAATTATCCTGATTATTCTGGCTTACCATCTCTTTTGGCAACCAGGCTCTGTTAGCTGCCAGCGTAGAACCGGTATACTTGTAGAAACCGATACCCCAGGTACTTTTGTATGACAAAACGTAACCCTTGTTGTTCTCAACAGGAATCGCTTCATACTTCGGATTAGTTGTCGAATTTACTCTTGGTTGCTGTTGCATCCAGGTCAATTTTCACATCCATTCGATAAGTTTCTTCCGTTTCGTCAGCTTTTATCTCAAGCTGCGTAACGAGAATACCTGCCGTTTTCTGATAGTTGATGGTTGGGGCATCATCGTCTTTGGTGAAATTCCAGGTAGCCGTAGCTTCCTTGTTGAGTTGGAAAAGGTTCAGCAGGTTCGGCTCGAATACAGGTAACATTCTCAGGTTGATAGCCTGGGCTTTATAACGTTTCCCGATTTCGTATTCGCCTCCCTTGCTGTCCTTCCATAAAGCCAGGGTATTTTCCTCGTAATAAAGGGTAGTGTTTCTTGGAATTTTAAACAGGTCGCCTTCTTTTACCCACGTAGCTTCCGGTGATGTTCCTGATGCATGCTCACCTGCATTGTAAGTAATGTGGTAGGTTTTATCCTTTTCCGGTTCTCCGTTTACCCGGATGCCGTTATAATCAAAGTATACACTTCCCTTGTTTCCTGTAGCAATGTTGGTAGCGGCATCCTCTGCCCATGCACTCCCCATCCATCCCATCATCATGAGGAGGATGAGGGAACGGAGCCATTTGCCGGTTGATATCTTATTCTTTCTATTCATATCTTTCTGTTATTTTACCATGATTTTTCTGTTGCCGAAGATGTAGATGCCGCCAGGGAAACCACTGTAGGTGGCGGTGCCAGGACGGATATCCAAAATGCGATAAAGCTGACCGGTGATTGAGAATACCTGCAACTGGGTGGAGTAGGTGCTCTCTATGCGTACACGGTGAGCGCCGATAGGGCGGATGAAGAGGGATTCGCTGGCTGGTGTATCATCGTTACCGTTTATTTCCGGTTCTATCCTGTCGATGCCCGTGGTCTCGCTGATGCGGATTACAGAAGGAACCTCTGAAGAACGGGTTCTGTCATTTGTCATCAATGTTGTCATATAGGTGCGGAATGGCATTACGGTTTGGAGGGTAGACGCATCATCAAATGCAGTACCCACGGCGTTCATACCATAGATGGTTCCGTTGGCTACCTTGGTGGCAGCAAAGCTACCTACATGATAATAACCGTTGTACTGGGTTGCCATAGCCTGGGTGATAGGAATCACGATCGCCTTATCTGCCGGCTCGGTTTCGTTCTCATTACCGAAGGCATGGAAGGTAACGGTTTGCGAAGACTCGTTTGTATTCAAGATGTTGTTATAGAACTTACTTGAAAGGTCGAACTCGTAATAACGGTAACCAGGGAAACGGACCAGATATGGGATTCCCTTGGTCAGCAACTGATAGTTCTTATACTCCTGCTGTTTGCTGTAGTATGGATTAGCATCCTTGTTATAGAAATGTTCTCCGTAGGTTGTTACAAAGAAGTTATTATTAAAGGTGTAATCCTTACTTTCTGCTCCCTCAGCCTGGAAGAGTCCTGCTGTTGTACCTGGACGCTGGAAGGTGGCTGTATTGTTTGTCGTGTTCACCTCTGTCAAACCGCGCAGCCAGTATTCATGATGCAGGTATTTATCACCATAGAAATGGGTGATTTCACCATTGAGCGATGCCTTAACCTTTTGTGCGGTGAATGGCAGGCAGATACCTTCCCAGGCTCCGGTAGCATCCTCAGCATAGTACATCGGCTTGCGCACATACCAGGCATGGTTGGTTACCGAGAATGGGATTGGCACGCAGAAGTCGTTGTTCTCACACTTGTCTCCCTCGCTGTTCTTACCCTCAGGGGTGCGTTCTACGAGGTGGAGGAGAGAGGTGGTATAGCCATCGGCATTATTCTTGAAAATATGATGTCCGTAGATGGTAGTCTCACTCGTGTTCTCCTTGTAGCCGAGTGCATTGTCTGCGATGTCGTAAGCCTCTGTATTGTTGCCGATGTCGTTGGCAGCAGTATATACCAGGAGGTTCTGGCTGACACCCTGCTGGATGCTTAGGTCGCTGAATACCTTGGCATTGTCATTTACCGGTGGGTAGAAGATGCCGTTCTGGTTGAATCCCATGGCTGCCCCCTTGTCGTTCAGGCAGGTGAAGTCGATAGCCGTTGTTGTCGTCTGGTGTACGTAGGTACTCATGAGGCTGTTGGCATTGTTGCTGGCATTATAGTGGAATGCATCGAGCTTCGTGTCGCCATAGTAGCCGGCAGTACGATATATGCGGTTTCTCATATAGCTGTTCTGATGGGAAGCTATCTGGGAAGGATAGAGGTCTGGAAGCTTCTGCAATGACTGTCCCCAGAAGATGAAGTCGTTCATCGGCTGAGTTCCGTCTGCCTGGTTTCCGTCGAACAGTGGAACGTAGCTGACTGCGGATGCTGTACCCTGCGATGCCTTTCGAGCCGCATCGATGGCGTGACTCTGGTCGTGGCGGGTTTCGTTGCTGCCGTAGTTAGGCTGGTCACTGTCTGAACCTTTTCTCAGATAGGTGATACCCGTGTTGTTGCCCGTGATGGCATCGGTACGGTGGGCATACTGGTAGTCGCCGTTGGCATAGTAATCGTAGACGTACTTCAATGCCTCCTTGTCTTGGGCATTCTTCATGTTGTTGTAGCGGGCACGCAGATAGTATTCGTTGAGGTCGTAGCCAACCTTGCCGTATCTGAAGTCGTCTGCCGTATAATGGGTATCAGCCTTGCCGTCCATGTGATAGACGATAGGCTGTATGCCCTTGTTATATTCGAAGCAGCAGTGGTAAACACCCTTGTTGCTGGCAGCGATATTGCCGCTTTCCATTCCGAGGTTATAGATGTTGCCCTGGTTCTCTTTGAGGAATGATTTGCCTTGAGCCAGACCCTTGATGACATGTCCGTTGCCATGAAGAGTACCGGCAAATATAGCATTGCTTCCATCAAAGTCGCTGGTCACGGTGATGTCGTTCTGCAGGATGAATTGGGCATTCTTGCCATATTGTTCCGCCTTGCTTCCCGTACCGGTTCCGATGGTATCCACGAAGTTGATGAATGCCTTCAGGTCGCTGGCATCAGAGATATAGATGCGAGGTTCGGCAAACGTCTTGTCTTCCTGGGTACGCTGGATAGCCTCTGAAAGATGCAGGTTCACACCCTTCTGATGAGGATTCATGCGGTGGTAGTTGTGTACGGTAAACTGGCTGTCGTCTGCCATATCCACCGTAAAGATCTTTTTCAGACCATTCATGGTGATACCCAGCTGTACGCCATATCCGTTCATGAAGTAGTAGGCTGGAATATCCAGATAGTCGTTGGTCTTGTCATATACGCAGTCCTTGAAGAGTCCTTGTGCTTCGCTGCTTCCCTGCTTGTAGGTGTCGTAGCCTGTAGCCTTTTTGTTGATGTCCCATTCGGTATCGTCTTCAAATACCCAGTTTCCCTTTTCGTTTTGCTTGCGCTTTCCTATGCGCCAGTAGTATCCGTTGGCAGAGAACGATTCGTCTGCCTCAATGGAAATCTGGTTTTTCCTGAGTCTGACCATCTCTCCCGGCAAGGCGCAGTTGTCAACAGTTATCTTACCGTTGATGTTAGGACCCTGCACATATTCTATGGTAAGATAGATGGTGTAAGTGTAGATTCGTTCTACCTCACAGTAGTAGTTGGATGATCCTGCTTCTACGTCTGTGATGTTGACCTTAGCATAGTTGTTGTTGGCATCCTTTTTAAAGATTCTCTCAGGGTCTATCTTGGTGTATTCTCCAGCAATGCCGTTCTTGATATAATAATAAGTGCCGGCAGATAGCTTGGTTCTTGTTGCTACCTGTTTGTAATCATTGCCTTCTTGGATGAAGAAGTCGGATGAGGCCACCTTACTGATGATAGGCTTGTTTTTGGTCTCATCTGTATATTCTTCGTATGCACGTCCCTTCAGTACAACGGTGGCAAGACATTTTTCAGAGAGATGCTTCTTGAAATAGTCGGTTGTCGTATTGTTGACAGAGTCTGTCAGCTGGAATGAAATCTTGGCATCGCCATCTGTCAGTTTGGAAGGGAGCCGTCGGTTCTGATAGTTCTTATCTTCGAATACTCCATTCATTGGCAATACGGCAGCGAATCCATTGCCATCATATTTCTCTGAAGAAGAGGCACCGATGCTGAGCTTGTATTTGCCGGATACGTCCTGATTGTCCATATCCACGTTGCCTTCTGTACCGGCTGGCCGATAGTTGCGCTCTTCCAGGTCGCAGCTGTATTCTGTCTTAGGATGTCCGCTGCGCATCTTCCAGCTCTGAATGGTTACAGGCTGGTTTGGCTTCAGTCCTGAGAGCACGGTGAGACCGTCCTTGTTGTCACTGAAGAAGGTCATCTTGTCCTTGTAGGTATAGCCAGTGATGTGGGCATTGTAATAGTAGTTGAAACCTGTTACATACCAATAGTGAACATCAATATTGTCATCCGGATTTGCTTGTCCTGCTTCATCCATACCATAGAATCCGGTAGGAAAGCAGTCGTCAACAACGAAGCGGTTCTGCTTGGCATCGTATGGGAAGACGAAGTTTCCGGTGGTTTCCAGGAAGTCTACCTTGTGTCCGGTTTCTCCCTCTGCCGTTGCCCGTTTATGCACATTGTCGGCATATACATAGCCGCCACCTTCGTCTTCACGAACGTCGATGAGGTTCATCTCCACTACGCCGTAGATAGGACCGTAGAAAATACTGTCGATGACATTCTTCTTGCTGTCATCGTATAACTCCTGTACGTTCTGAATCTTGAGGGCATAGCCTGAGGCGATACCTATCATGTTCTTTGCCGTACCATCATTGCGCTTCTGGAAGTTCTGGTCGTGTTTGTCGATGTAATCCTGTTTTACATCCATATATGACTTGCCTTTGAAGTCGCCATCAGCAGGTACCATACCGGTATTGTTGCGCCATGGTTCGGTCTTGGCATCGTTGAAAGGAACATTCGAAGTTACGGCTCCCACGTAGTGGATGTTGTTGGCAAGACCCATATAGTTGCGTGCACGCTTTGTGGATTTGTCCTGCAACTTGTTGTCGCTCAAGGCTATATTCTTGGCAAACATCTGGATTTCACCCACTCGTGCTATCGAATAAGGAGTCTTGGTGGTTTGGTTGGTGGCATAGTCGCGTGCTCCAAGTACGTTGAAGCAGTTATCCTCCAGTCGCAGGATGTCCATACGCTGGAAGGTATTGATGATCTTCGGATTGTTGATAGTGGTTCCTGCAAAGCCGTAACCCGTCAGGTCGGCACTGCGGAAGCCGGCTGCATACGACTGGTGTCCGTCTCCGAAGATGCCACCTTCACTGTCGTAGGCATATATATTCGTGTCGGTCTCCGACTGATGTTCCGGCTTCTTATATCCGGCTCCATAGAAATAGTTGTCCTGGAGAGAGATGTAACGGTAGTTGCCGTCTTTGTCCATGTAATAGTAGCCGAAGAGGTCGGTACCTGCTGGTAATACGACCGACTTCATTTTCTGATGGGAGATGATGATATGGTCACGGTCAGAGTCGGTTGCAGAATTGTCGGCAACCAGGATGGTGGTGTTACCGCCGAATCCTGTTGTGGTACCATTAGGCAGATCAGACAGTTTTTCCTGTCTTTCCGTGAAAACCTTGTCTATATTGTATTGACGAGTAAATTTCAGAACGGTAGAGTCGTTTGCCATGACAGAAGTACCCTGTGCCACGGAGTAACCGCCACCATAGATAGCTTCTCCAATCTTGATATTGATGTCGTTCCATGTAATAAGTGGTGAAGCCGGGGCTGTAATGATAGTGGTGAAGTCTTTCTCCTTCACGAAGTCCGTAACTCCCTGCTTGCCGATGATGGAAGCATAAACAGCCTGCGAAACCTTGTCACCACTGATGAGTCTGATGCTCTGCTTGATGGTTTCTGAGGCAAGGTCTTGCCGTATCTTTCCGTCCTTTTTCTTATTCTCATGGTCAATATACAGGTTGTTCTTGTCGGTACGGTCCAGCAGATAGATGCCGGAATGCCCGTCTTTTACCTGATAGTAGGTAGGGTAGCCCACCTTTACCTGGGTAGAACCATATACATAGCCAGAATAGGAACCGCCTGTTACCGAACGGAAGACGTGACCATTGAGGATATCCACATCGGTAAGTCCGATGACATTACCCTGCTGACCGCCACCATAGATGAAGTTGGCTGATACACCTGTAGCTCCGTTTACACCGCAAGGAAGGAACTTACCACCTTCTGTCTTAGGTTCAGAACATTTCATATCCTTACCCATGATGATATTGGTATTGCCGTAAACATAACTCTCCATACCATAGCCGGCACCGTAAACGTTGAGGCTGGAATATTCTGGATTGCTGGCAAGATAATCGTTCGATTTCTCCAGTTTCGCCTTTTCCTTACCGGCAAGCATATCGCTCTGAAGGTCGATGGTAACGTCGCCTCTCACGGTTCCCGTCTTGTAGCAGCCGCCATAAACGCAACCGCCCTGGTAAGCTTCATTGTTTACGATGGTTGGTTCAAACTTGTTCTTGATGGTAAGCTTGATGAAAGGTTCGGTAGAGTAGGCACGTCCCAGTAGATAGCCACCCTCATGGTTCACCAGTCCTTTATAGTTGTAGTTGGCATTGTTGCAGCCACCCACAATCTTGTCGGTGATGGTGAGTCCCTCCGGGAAGATATAATTGATTACATTGCCCTTTGCATTTGGATAGATATTCATGTTGCCACGGTTTCCTCCGCAATAGAAAGTCTTGATGGTACAGTCTTCCAGTCCTTTACCCGTCTGGTTTCCGTTCCATAGCAGTTCACCCTGGATATCTGTTTCCACTGGCTGGAAATACAGGTCGATGAGGTGAGGATATACGGTTGGTCGGTCTTCCAGCTTGGTAGGGAGATAGAGGGTACCGATATTCTTGTTCGAAGGATTGAACCAGTCGATGGTATCGGCAAGGTTCAGTTCCTGTGTATAGTCCTCCACGTTTCCATTGAGTTTCTGGAACTTGTTCATGAAGTCATTGTCCTCTGATTTTGCGAAGAGTTCATCTCCGTTGCAACCCATGAAGACACGTCCGATGTTCACATGACTTCCAATGTTGATCTGGATGTTTCCCACCTTTTCTACAGCCTTGCTATCCTTGCTCTTCACCTTCAGTACGGTGGCAGAGTTTCCTCCTCCATAAACGTCACCGGCGATATTCACCTTTTCAGATGTAGAGTTACCCTTGATTTCGATGTTCACCTTGTTGGTGAGTGGTCGCCATGAATTGATGTTCACAATCTTAGCCGCATCGCTTGCCTCCTTGTAGGAAGGTATGAATTTTCTCATCGGTACGGTATATACCAGAGGAACGGTCTCTGAGTTTGGATCCTCCGGGTTCATAGGGTAATACTCGTTCACCGTCACCTTCTGGTTCTGGTTCTTGTCGAGTGCATACAGGTAGTTACCGTTTCCGGCACCATACACGTTACCGTAAATCTTACCGCCATATATATTAATGTGTGTACCGGAGCCGTTGTTGTCAGTAAAATCACCATCCTTAACGCTTACGTTAACATATCCCGAAACATCGTTTCCGCCGTAAACATTGCCATGGATGAAGATGGCTTTGTTGCTATTTTGGGCTGAAGGATTTCCGATATTTACTGCGGTACTATCGATGACATCACCCATCATACCGCCACCGAAGATGTCATGGCAGTCAATAGCCTTGATATTGACGGTGGTAGAATTTACAGAGTTGTAGAATCCGCCACCAAAGACTCGGCGACAGAAGATACCACCGGATCCTTCTACGTGGGTATTGCCCACCACCTTGCCGGAGTAGCCACCACCCACGATGTCCATCACGGAAAAACCGCTCATGAAGTGCCTGTATTCTTCGCCCTTCTTGATATCGTCTACGTGACCTCTGTTGTTATTTTCTTCCATGTTGATTTTCACATGGGTATCACCCTGAATGACGGTATGTTCTCCATAGCCGCCACCGAATACGCAGAAGTGAGGGGATCCCACCTTATTATATATCTCCTTCCATGCCATGGTTTCGAAGAATTTCTTATTCACTCCATATGCCATCTGGGTACTATCATGCAGCAATCCCTTTTCCATGGTGAGATAGGCATCTTTGCCTACCACGCATGCTTCGTTGCCACCGGCATAGATGTTGTGGTTTACCTTGAACTTCAGTGCCTCGTGGTCGTATTGTGGTGAGTAGATGATACCGTCAATGATGCTGGCTGGTCGCCATGAACGGGTTTCCGGATTCCAGTAAGAGGAGAGCAGTGCCTGTCCACCATTGATCATGATATTGGTATTGCCGGTTACGTCTGCCGAAGTCACGTTCACGGAATCGGTTCCGTTCACGGTCAGGGTGTCGCAGTTACCCCAACCGCCGCCATAGATACCATGGCCTATCTGTCCGTCGGAGATGCTCATGAAGGTATTGCCATATACCGTACCGTTTTCGCATCCGCCGTAGATTCTCTCCAGGAATGCTGGCATGATATCCTTGTTCTTGTCATTGTCTGGATGCTTCATGGCATTGTCGCTCCATGGCTTGATATACTCTTTCGTTTTTTCGTCGAAGTATGGATAGGTGATGTTTGGACGGTCGATGACCAGACTGGTATTGCCGTAGATGCCACCCAGCTTCTTATAGTCCTTGCATTCAGACTGTAGGCGTCCTCTACCTCCTGCAAAAACCTGAGAGAAAACGACGCCGCCACGGATGTTGACGAGCGAAGTGTATCTGGCTGGTACCTGGTGGTGTTCGAAGTTAAAGACATCCGGTGCTTCCTTTGCTTTCTCATTTCCCACGTTGGCAACATCGCCACCGCCATATACGCTGCCCAATATCATGGTACGGGCTATCAAGCCGAGGTTGTACCTATATTTGATGTTTCTGCCATAGACATAAACTTCCGTTTTAGGGACGCGTGCCATATTCGGGAAGTCAATCCATGTATTCTGGTTTTTGTCATAGATTGATTCGATACCGGCACCACCGCCATATACATTCTGTGCTACATAGCCTGATTTGATGAATACTCTCGACAGGGTACCTACCTTTCCGAAGTCATAGCTTTCTCCCGGGTTTGCAGTGATGTTACCGATAGGCATGGCACCAACACCGGCACCAAAGATGTTCTCGCAGAAAGGCTGACAGTCGGTTTCTACGTAGGTACTGTCTGTTACATATCCTGAGAAGCCACCGCCGTGGATAGCCTGGAAGGTGAAGCCTGGCAAACCGAGGGTCCAGGCCCAGCGGCTGGCATGATAGCGCTTGAAGGTCATCGGGTCGAAGTCGGCATCACCCGGATTGCTGCCCGTCACACTACCGAAATAGAGCTTCTTGTCATCCTTTGAAACCTTCAGGAAGTCATTGTATATCTGCTTCTCGAAGTCAACGTATGTCTTGAGGTCTGCATTCTGGTTGAGATAGCGGTATTTGATGCCGTTGACGGTGATGACGCCATCGTCATCCATCTTGTTACCAGGCTGCACACATACTTCGGTCTTTACCACCTTGGTGTTGGCACCGAAGCCGGCTCCGAATATGGAGAATTCCGGGTCGTTTGTGTTCTTGCTGCTGATATACCAGCATAAGCCGGCAAGCGAGGTTTCATCGAACACGCTGATCTGGTTGCCATCCTTGGTGATGACGTCGGCAAGAGGAGAGTGGTTGATAATTACCTCACTCAGACCGTTGCTGTCAGAAGTACCGTTGCCAATGGTAGAGTTTCCGTCCTGTCCGAATCCCACATAGCAGGCACGGTTTCCACCGCCATAGATATTATGGTCTCGCTTGAAGGAACCGGAGTTCATCGTTCCCTTGGTAAATGCATAGAACTGTTGGGTATTCTCATCACTGATGATGCGATTGATGGCAGCCTTTGCCTTTTCGTTGGTAATCTCATTGGCAGTCTTGGCTTTCAGGATGGCAGCGGTTATCTCCTTGAACTCATCAATGTTCTCGCAGATCTTTTCGTTATTTTGAACTGCCAGCCAGGTGGTGATGTTGCCGTTGATGTCTGCCTTGCGGTTCCATATCCAGGTTCCGCCGTCTATCTGTACCTTGGTGCTACCCAGGATGTTGGCGTAGGTTCCCTCCTTGTTGTTATCCACTTTTCCCAGTACTGTGTTACGGGTAATTTCCTCCTCTTCCTCTTCGGTTTCATTGCCGGTGAGGTCTATCTTGATATTTCCGTATCCACCGCCGTAAATGTTGTGGCCCAGTTTGCCGCCCTCGATATGTACCAGGGTACTTCCATCTACGGTACCGAAGGCACATCCGCCATAGATATTACTCCAGATGAATGGCACGATGTTGCCCTGGCTGTCGGTGTCGGCAAGGGAGGTGGCATTCGTGTTCACCACGTGTACCAGAGTGTTACCGTTGATTCTTCCCACCTTATAATAATCAGGAGCATCAGCTTTCTTGAGACCCTTTCCACCGCCAAATACTTCTCCGAAGATGTCGCCACCGGTGATATTGACGAAGGTGGTATAGTCCTTTGCCTCATAGCTAAGGAACTTGCCTGTTGTCTGGTCGAGCTTTGATTCGCTCTTTGGCTTCGTGTTGTAATAGGCTTCCTTGGCTGCTCCCGTCAGGAGGCTGTATGGTTTGATATTGGCTATATCACCGCCACCATATACATTTCCATATATTTTGGCTTCACCCGATATTTCTACCTTGGTGGTTCCTAATACCTTTGCTACATCGGTAAAGTAGGTGTAAGTGCCGTTGATATCCTTAGGTGCTACACCGGCACCGCCACCAAATACATCACCGTAGATTTTGGCTCCCTGGATATATACCTCGGTGTTGCCGCCAATCTGACCCGTTTTGTTATTCTCTGTAGAGGATGGGTCACCGAAGCCACCGCCATATACACGGTGCAGGAAGGTCTTGCCATCAATGGTTACCTTTGTACTCTTGTTAACTTTTCCAGCATATCCACCGCCCAGAGCACTCAGGATGGTGAAGTTAGGAATACCCTTTGAGTTGTCGAAGACAGAAATATCCTCTATCTCAGTATTGTAGATTCCGTAGTCGCCATTCACGTTCACGGTAACGTCGGTGCTGCCCACGGTTGTATTGATACCATAGCCACCGCCGAATACAGCGAAGTGAGGATGGTCGCTGTCGTCGTATGCTTTCTTCCATTCTGCTGTTTTCAGGAGTCCGAATGGGGTCATACCTTTCAGGATGGTAAGGGTAGCCTTTCCTGTTACGTTGCAGGCTTGGTTACCGCCACCATAGATATTATGAGGGCAGACGAACTGACCGTTATTGAAGAACTCGCTCTTGTTGTCATTCCAGTAGATCCACTTTGTTCCGTTCCATTTCTTGTCCCATATCACATTGATGGAGAAGCTGTCCTGCTTCTTTCCGTTTTCTCCTTCTGTCTGTGCGCCCTGGTCTTGAGCCAGTTTTACAAAGGTATTACCTGTTACGTCGGCATAGGTATAGAGGTCTTTGGCAAGCAGATTGCCGATGCTGTCCGTAATCAAGCCCTTTCCTCCGCCATAGATTTCTCCTGCGAAGTTGGCTGCATATATATTAATATGTGTATCTCCCTCTACCTGTGCTCTGTTTCCACCGCCATAGATGTCGCCATAGATGGATGGTGCCTGTGCAGAGGTGCCGTTGAAGTTGAGGTTGGTGCCACCAAGTACCTTTCCTACGAGTTCTGGTTTCCATGTGTTGTCTTTAATTTTATAGTCTGAATTTGCACGCTTTATTCTACCATTACCACCAGCAAACACGTCGGCTCTAATGTCAGCGCTGTCGCTAATAATAACGTTAGTTCCTTTCTCCACTACAGCCATGTCACCGCCGCCATAGATATTCTCAAAGAATGTACCACCATTAATCTTAACTGTAGACGAGCCATAGAGGCGTGCCATGTTATTAAGGGTGTTGATGTCTGAGGAGTTGAGCCGTTTGGCATCAGCCACACCATATCCACCACCGAATACAGGGCAATGGAAGATACCGCCATTGATGGTCAGTTCTACGTTGCCGTATATTTTGCCGAGTTCTGTATAATCATCAGCATTACCACCCTTTTGGTCTAAAGAATAGAAATAATCAGTTCCACGTCCACCAGCGAAGATGCCGTTTTTGCAATAGAATTCTCCACCATTGATGGTAAGTGATGCTACGGTTTCTCCTGCTTTTCCGTATATGTTTCCACCATCCTTACTTGGTTTTCCATTTGTAGTCCAAAGGTCAGAACTCATATATCCGCTACCTCCGGCATAGATTCCGTCAATCTTTCTTGTTTCAGAACCGAAGATACCTCCTTCTATGATTATTTTGTTATGGGTCAGTCGTGGGTCTACCTCGGTATATGTATGTGTGTCAGCATTGTAGCAATTATACATGCAAAGATTAGCTTTGGCAGCATTATAGTTGCCGAAAGCCATGACCGATTTCGTACTGCTGTTTGTCCAGTAAGGGATACGGTCATCCGTTGTGTGATTTGTATCATCTCCGATACCATTCATACCACCTGCTCCTGCACCATAGATACCGCTGAAGATTTCTTCTGATTTACAATTTGTTGGAATCAGGAAGGTACCACCCTTGATGGTAATGGAGCTATAGCCATAGAAAGGATTCTCTACCCATTCACGATCCTGAAAACCACGTCCTGTACTACCACCGTAAATCTCTGTAATCTCTACACGGCTATTGACATCCGTATTCTTATTGTTACTTTCTGATTGTGCCGGGTCTATCAAGATGTTGGCGCGTCCCATATAGGTGTTGTAAGGTGCATTGTAATGTACATTGTTATTTATTGTTTCTCGTCTTGCACCCAAAGAACCATTAACCACACGTCCTATCTTTCCACTTTTGATGATGATGTCTACATCGCCAACCATAGCTCCCTCATGGTTGCCTGCAAGAACTATGGCAACGTCAAGGGTAGAATTGTTTTCATTGTGATTATTATTGAATTTACGATCAATATCTACATCAATAGTACACTTAATAGGCATGTTAGGGCTACCCATCACACCATTTCTGTTTTCCACAGTCTGTCGTCCACCAACACAAATTGAAGAGTAGTGTCCCGATTTGATCTTTATCTTGAAGCCTTCACGTCCATGTGGTAGAGCATCATCCATCTTCTTGAGGTTGCCTTCTGTTGATAATGGTGAAAAGCGATTATCATCCATGAAACCACCAAAAATCTGGAAAGATGTAGAGAATGCTCCCTTGATAGTACCATCACCTGAGAACATATTTTTATAGTTTGTCATCTGTATGCCTTCGCCCATCTCCAGATTGTAGAATTGGCAGTACAGAATATCGTAATTTTCATTATTATTATTGCGATTGAAGGTGAGATATTGGAAACGGGTATCTCCATAAATCGGTAAACTATGGTTCCGATCATGACCACCATACATCTCAATTATACCCTTGTAGTTAACGCCATCCCAACTACCCGTTATGGTCGTATTCTTGAAGAAAGGAGAGGTACTCTTCTTATTCTCCCATTCAGAACTTGTATTGAATGTTACAGATGTGAAGCCGTCGTTACCGTTGTTGGTAACATCTTTGTCACTCATTCCCATCAGCACGATGGTGTTATCATCCCATGATCCTTGCTTTTCCAACTTGGAATATGCGCCCTTCCATGTCCTTACAGCAGTCTCTGGAGATTGACCGTCATTACTGTCGTTTCCGGCATTGTATGATATAGTCTTTCCTTCAGCTGTTGTTCCAGTAGCACCAGCAGGGCATAGATATACCACGCTCTTGGTATAAACCAACCATTTGTTTAATAGCTCAACTCCGTCTTTGGTTGTTACTATCACATGACAGCTCAGCTTGTCGGTAGAGCCAAGAGATGACTTGTCGAAAGTAGGCTCTCTGCTTACTTCTACATCATCATTCTTTACCCACGAATATTTGATATCAAGATTATCGTTGTTGTCCCAAATATTATTATTTATGTCAATGTAGATTGTATTCTCTTTGTGCTTCATCACAGCATCCACTTTTCTTGCTTCAATCTTTGCCACTCCCGATTGCGAACTGCCATCTTCCAATTCTGCATAAACATACTGGTCGAAGTCTTCGAGCGAGATGCTGAAATTGTTATATGGATTGTTCTTGTTCTGTAGAGTCCAATTCTTCTTGTCTGTAGATGTATACCAGAAATATTTCTCGTTGGCTGCATTCCCTTTAACAGTTTCTGCTGTGATGGTAGTATTATAGTCACGCTTCACTGTCAGTTTTGTTGAACCGAAGTTAAAGCCTGTACCAGAAGTATAGCTCCAGTTGAGCTTGTCTTCTTCAAGGCTCTTGGTAGTGATTAATTTGTTGGCTTTGTCCACAAAGTCGTTTGCAAAGGTTGCTGCGTCTACCTTTGTACCTAAGTTCTTACCACCAGTTACGTCTTGGCTATAATACCATGTAGAAGCATATTTTTTTGCATTATCTTCGTTTTTACAATTGGCAGTGATGCCACCTTTCTTGATGTCTGCTCTTGAATTATCAATATTGAATTCCTTGCCATAGATGTAGATATTAGTAGGCTCGATAGTAGAACCTTCTCCCTTCATGTCGTAGCTAAAGCGACCGAAACCTTGGGCAATGTATACCTCACCGTTAAAAACAGAAGTATTCTTCAGCATGTTAATCTTTGTATCAGCAGCGATGTTGAAGATTCTGTAAGTACCTTCGTTCTGAACGTTTCCCGCTATACCGCCAATCTTGGTTTCCCTGTTGAGCTCATAGGTTTCGTCGTTATCCGTAATTTTAGAGCCATGGATAATGATGTTGCTAAGTTCTGTATTTGGATATATCTCACCAGCTACTACGCCCACGTAATAATCGGAACCATTAGGTGAGAAGTCTCGCTTCTTTTCTACCGTAGCATTCTCGATGATGAGGTTTGTTACGGTAGTAAGGTTAGTGCTGCTTTCACCTTGGAGTGTTGAAAAAAGTCCCCATACACTCTTGGCATTGTCATCGGCATCTTCCCATTGTATATGCATATTTTTGATGACATGACCATTGCCATCAAACTTTCCGAAAAACAAACGGTTTTTGCCATTGCCGTAGTTGTAGTATTTACCGATTGGCATCCAGATACCGCCACTCAGGTCGATATCAGCAGTAAGCTTAAAGTATTTGCCACGGAATGTGTTACCATTGTTTACATCGCGTGCCAGTTTGGCGAGCTGTTCTGCCGTAGCAATCTCGTATGGATTGGTCTTGCTTCCATCACCCCCTGCATAGCTATCGGCATAGATATCTATTGAACAGTATTTGTTTGTTGTCTGAGCCCATAAGGTTTGTCCACACATGAGCCATAGGGTCAGAATGCCAAGAAGTATTCTGAATTTTTTGTTTTGTGTATTGTTATCTTGTTGCTTTTTCATGAGTCTTCATTTATAAGCGATTCTTTTTTTTTGTTCTTATGTTTCTTCGTGGTATAGGTCATGAGGGTATTCTGTTATTACTGTATCAGGAGATGCCCCGTATAGGCATCCTGGTCAGCCAGTACATAGAGGTATCTTGGCTGGATGAGTATATTGATGTTGTAAATCGCTGCCGTTTGGGCAGGATTGAGTGTTTCGAAATATTTATTTCCCAGGATGATGGTAGAGGTTACGTCCTTACGGGTAACCGTTTCTCCCTTTTCATCCTTCAGGATTACATCGTAGGTGACGGCAATGGTGGGTACGAAAGAGGCATCGGCGATGGCATAGAAGGTGGTGCCCCAACGGTGATACTTACTGTCGTCAATATCCATAGATTCGTTGCCTCCCGGAGTAAATGGGGTTTCTGAATTTTTTGCCAGCTTGATGGCGTTTTCTTCCGTTATATTTACCTTGTTCAGTTTGCTCCATTGGATGGCTTTTGCCGTCCACTCATTGTTACTCCATGTGTAGCTGCGGCTTACGTTGCCTCCCGTTGCCAGACCTTTGCCGTAAATCTTGACTCCCTTGATGCGGAAGTGGCGGATGGCATTCATCTTCTGGTCCAGTTGAAAGTTGAGGTTATAGCCCGTCAACGTCTGGTCGAAGAGGAAAGTAACTACTCGTCCAAAGGTTGCATCCGAACCTCCTGCCGCTATACTTCCCTTATGCTCCGGTTTGGCGCAGATGATTGGCGCCTTTTCTAAATCTTTCTGAGCAAGGATAGGGGATGGGTTGCCATTTATGATTGGCATGGAGAAAGGAATCGTCAGGAGATAGGTGCTTTCTGTTGCCGATGGCTTACTGAGGGTTGCTTCAGTAGAATGCGGCATATATCCGAAGAAGTCGAAGTTGCTGTCTGGGTAAGCATCCCATCGCTTTTCTTCCTTTGGGGTCCAGGTCTTGGTCGATGTATCGTAATCTACCTGGATATTGTCGAAGATGGCGTGGTTTTTGCCTCCTGTCTCTGTGCCAGTGGTTTCAAAGCTATGAGTGGCAAAGTTGTAATAGCCGAAGACGCCCATGTTTTGTGGGTGCATTCGCTGAACCGGATCATAGCTTTCATATCTGTCATCCGCACGTGTCGTCATCTTTTGTGTCCGTGCAGCAAAGGTGATATATCGGTAACTGTCGGCGTGCTGGATAGGCAGGTCGTTGCTTTCGCAGGCAGTGAGACTTGCGAGGAAGGCAAAGAGGGGTATCATCAGTTTTTTATTCTTCATAATGAGTCATGTGGGGCGTTACCAGTCTTCGGTACCGCCATTATTTTTAATAGGAGTTTCCACCCATTTCTCCACCTGCATATTGGTGAAGGCAATGTTGGGTCCTGCTACTGTTATTTTAAAGATGTATGTATATTGGTAGCCTGCCTTCCATTGCATATATTCTGCCGGAATGGTGGCTGTAGATTTCTTTCCGTCTATGGTGGCGCTGATGATGTAAGCGCCCTGCGGTTTGTTACTGTCTCCCAATGGTGGAACGTAATACCATTTCTTTCTTTCTGTAGCCTGATGATTCAAATCTGCATCTTCCTCGTAAGGAATGGTGAATTTGAGGGGCTCAGTTTCTGTTCCTGTTTCTGGAGTTTCCCATTTATAGGAAGCTTTGGTTCCTGTTCCTGTAATAGGGTAGCTGACGATGATATTTCCCTTTGTAGGTGAATGTTCATCGTTTATATTTTTGAAAACAATATCGGTGATAGAGATTTTGGTATCTTTCAGATAATTGAATTTGAATCTTACCTTTGTGATAATAGGAGCAAAGGTGAGTTTTACGCATGCCCCGTATTTCTTGTTTTCGAAGTTCTGGTTGTCTGACAGCCAGAGGTCTGAGATATATGGGGTGGTAACTGCGGAGGCATCCTTATTGTAAGTGAATGGGATAGAGAAGGATGCATATTTTGCTGTGGAACCTTCTATCGATGTAGGTTCCTGGAAAGATGGGTCTGAACTGTTACCGGCTGCTGTCGGGATGCTATAGGCGAAGAAGCGATAGCTGGTAGCGGAATAGTCCCAGTATTTGATAGTTTGATTAGCGATACCCACGTATTCCCAATCGGCAGTATTGCTGGAGGTTGTGTTTGCGGTTTGTTGTGTCCAGTTGACGGTATATCCATTCATTACGTTTTGGGACTGGTCGAATCCGCTGGTGTAATTTCCCTCTGTGGTTTTATATCCCCATACTTTGAAGGTTTTGGAAATAGTTTCCAGTCCTGTTTCTTTATTAGCACGGGTAGTAGGGGCATCTTGCCATGTTCCGCTATTTCCTCCGAAAGAGATACTTACTCCCTTCGGTTCTTCCGGTTGAGTAGGCACATCCGGTTCTTCCTGCCCCGATCCAGCGCAGGAAAAAAGACAGAGAGCCATGAATGGTATGGTCAGGATGCGATATAATTTCATTTTCTTTTTGCTTTTTATCATAGGAGCCGGGCAGGGAACATTCAACCCCGTCCGGCCTTAATAGTATTGTTTTGCTCCCGAGTTTTGGGGCAAAAAGTTCTGCTTTCTTCTGTTATTCTGTAGTTGTAGCAGGTGTTACTACCTTTACAACCTTATAGGTGTATGCAGCTGGAGTTGTGGCAGTTGCTGCAGTTGTCAAGTACTGGATAGCGTAGTAGCCTTCTGCGTCTGGTGTGAATGTAAATGACTTGTTATCAGTTGCAAGTGTTACCTTCTTACTGTTTGTTGGAGCCAATTCCAAAGTTTTAATATTAATTATTTGAAGGTCTGCTTCTGTTCTTTCTTTTGTGAGTTTATAAACAGCAACGCTACCTTCAGATGTCCCGTTAGTAGACAAAGTCTTTATGTCACCATTTGTATTATCAGTAACAGTAACTTTAATCGCTTTATCTTTTACGTACTTAATACCACTATTTTCATCAACAGAACTTTCCTGGTATGTTGTAATTGAAGGAGTTGCAACGGTTGTGATTGTACCCTGTTTTTCATCCTTTACTACAGCATCGAATGTGATAGGATAGAGACCTGGAATGTCTGTGCCTGGCTTACCAGTTGTTCCATTAGTATTGTCAGAAATCTTAAAGAGATAGGTATAGCGAGTATTAGCCTCCCACTTGCTGAATGCTGCAGGGATAGCTGCTGTAGCACCTTTAACATTGATAGTTTCGCCTGAGCCATCATCTGATGTCAATTCGTAGTCACACTTAATCAATATAGGCGAAGCAGTTGCTACTTGTGTTGGTAATACAGTGAAATAACCTGTTGCTGCAGACATATCTTTGTCTGTACCATAGAGAAGTCCTACTTTAGCTGTGGATTTATTTTCCAGAGTGCCTAACTTACCAGCATACCAGTTCTTGCTCTTTTTAAGATTGGTATTATCTGTATATGCAAAGGTGTATGAAGGCGTAGCTGTTGTCCAATCATAAGTTACAGTACCACTGACATCGGTTCCTCCTATAAAGTAGCCTTCTGTAGCAGAAGTAAGGATGACGTTATTGCTTGTAGCACTTGTACCATCAGCTTCATAGAATTTTATGTTAGTAACAGAATATCCAGGGATAGTCTCGTAAAAACCTACACGAACCATTGACTGCTGACGAACAAAGTTGAACTGAACGGTGTTTTTGTAATCAGCATTTGCAACAACCTTAGGTTCTGCAACATAAACAGGATTAAAGGTATTTGCTGTTTCTGAAGTATTTGCTACAATATGACCACCGAGACCTGTGATAGTAGCAGATTCAATATTCTTAGTGGTGCCATCTGATGGTACTTTAAAGGTGAAGGCTGAAATTGGTGAACCTGCAACGAAGCGATACTCTGAAGCTGAGTAGTCCCAATACTTAATGGTCTGATTATCTTTTACATACTCCCATTTATTAGTGTTTGAGGTAGTCAAATTTTCATTATACAAAACAGAATAATCTTTGAATACAGTTACAAACTTTTCATTTGTCTTCTTTACACCATACACCTTGAACTGGTTATCAAGCTTCACATGGTCATCTCCCTCGTTCGATGTAGCACGTGTAATCTTTCCTGCATCACCGCTGAAGTTGATAGCAGTTGTAGCATTCTGTACGTTTCCTGAATTCTCTCCGAGGAAGTCGTCGCTAGAGCAGCTTGCAAGGGTCAATGCAGAAGCTGCAAGAAAAACATATTTTTTCATATACATATAAGTTTGTTAAATTGATAATGTTAAATACTAATTCTTAATTCTCTTTTTTTGTTTATTATATTTTTTATTGATTAATAATCATCATTTACATATCAAACTCCCATTGCTTCTCTTCGAAATCCTTGACTACGGCATCAAAACCGGAGCCACCGGGACGAACAGGAACAGGGACTTTCGTCATGTCTAAATCTATCGTGATAACACCACCTCGGTAAAGACGACGAACCTGATCGGTTACATCAAAGACCAATGTGGAGTCCTTACCATTATAAAACTGCATCTTTATATCCAAGTAATGCCGGTTGTTAAGGTCGGCATCCCTTACTTTAGATAAAGATTCAATATATGAACGGGTGTCTAAACGGCTGGGATTCAACTTCGGCATACCGAAGGTCAAGACCCTGCCTCCAATGATATCCACCTTCTCTCCATCCTTCATTTGCTGGTCAAACTTCATCCTCATATTATAGTTTACCGTGATGGCATCCTTTCCGGTAACACCGGTATTCAGATTCACGCTGCGCGCCATGCCACTCAGGTTTCCGCTACCGTCAATACCTGTTACGATGCGGGTATGTTGGCGGTTGTTGTGGAGGATAATCTGCGTAAGATAAATATAGGTAACAGGCTGCATCTGCATTTCCAGGGTCCTTACCCAGCAGTTGCGATTCTCATCAAATACAAATCCGTCAAGGTTACGGTTGATTTCAATACCCTTTTCATATCCCGCAAACAGTTCTTCCGGTTGATAGAAGGAGTTGCTGAATTGGGGAGCATTGTATTTTGAGGGAAACATCGTCTGTCCCGTATTTGCCGTTACATATTCGTAAGTGGAAGATTCATCTATGCGGACGCTTTGAATACCATCCGCAGTCTGGATGTCGTTCCATGCCAGGATATCCCAGAAACCGAAGTCGTAATTGGCTGTCAGCTGTTTTGACTGGATATGGTTCTTATAGGGTGCTTCGTGCGCACCATATTGCACATCCTGTGTGAAGTATCTTCTTATCTCGAAAACAGATGGTTCGGTATATCCGATTTTTCCGAAGAGTTTGTTGTCATCATCGTCCCATCCGTATTTCCATTCTGCCTCCCAGTCGTATACCACATCATATTTGAATTCATAATCCCAGAGCACTTTCAGCTCCAGGTCTATCTTCGGCAGATCCATTGTTGTTTCCTTACCGCCCTGATGCAGATAGAGATTCGGCTCACGTTCGCAGCCTGCAAGCAGCAGCGCTGTTGAAATAAAAAGCATAACAGTAGCTGTTCTGCAAACTTTGCGGCTTGCAGAACCTATGAGGAGATATGTCAACTGCTGAAACTGATTCATTATTTACTTTCTTTTACTTTTTCGGTAGAGGATATCGTAACTCAAACTCACCTCCAGACGGGTTGGTCCTAACCACGTATAGCGATACTGTCGCTTTTTGAAATCCTTGGCATCTCCATACCATTTGTAATAATATACCTGTTTGTCTTTATCTCCATCCACAGGGCAGAGCCACTGGTATGGGTCGTAGCGGGTATTGAGAAATCCAGCCTGCAGACCGATGTCGAGTCGCCAGTGTTTGGAGCGGTCCAGCGGTATCGCCCAACCCAGTCCCAGTCCGGCTCCCCATCCTTCACCTTCCCATCCCCGTTTTTCGTCGAAGCATATATTATATAGGAACGCGTGCGCGTAAGCACTTACGAAGAAACCCCTGAAACCCGTTTCACCGCTTTGCAGGTAATATCGGGTATGCAACTGGTAGTTGCGCAACTGGAAATATTTATGCTCTTTGTAGTTCCGCCACCAAGGTCCCTCGAAACTGGCACCGTATGTGAAGTGTCCGGACAGCGGATAATACTCAAGAGCCACGTTGGGGATAGGGCAGAAGCGGTCGTAGCCCGGCATATAGGCGAAGTCGTAGAGCAGATTGGTCTTGATGCTCAGCAACTCACGGCGTTTCTTGCTGCTTTCAGCCGGTTCCGGTAGCGGCATTTCCACATAGATGTTGGGCTTAGGAAACGGCAAGTCCGTGTGGATAGGTTTTGCCTCGGGCAACCGGTTGGTATCTACGAGCCGTTCGTCTATCGGCATGATTCTGACGGCACGCAACTGCGGGAAATATTTCTTGAGCAGATGGTTCCAGATTTTTCCTCCTTCCAACCGTTTCAGTTCCGCTTTCAGCTGGTCACCTTTTCCGTCATGTTTTCTGATGATGGTCTTTACTATAGGCAGGTACTTGTCGTGCTCCATCTGCATCAGCGAGAGGAGGAGCGGATAATCTTCTGGCACCACATCATATCTGATGCGCTTGGTGTTGATACCGTATCTGCCTAGCAAGGCATCCATGGAAGCCTTTCGGCTCCGGGCAAGTCGCACGTTGTTGGGAGTAGAACCTTCTGGTGACGCCGTAGCACGCCCAAGGATGATGTCCCTGTCACCAAGTGCTTCCAGCTCAGGAATCAGAAAATTGTTAATCCAGTCTTTGTCACTCTCGCTGATATCAGTTCGGTTGACGACAAAGACTATAGGGCGCGAGTTATTTATGAACGTACTGTCTGTGGTTTTCACCTGGGCAGATACATTCATCGTTATGTATATCAAAAAAATGATTATAACAGTTTTGTTTCGCACTTTTACCTTTTACTAATTTCAGTTTTTGTTATACTATATATATTCCAGAAAAGCTGTTGGTAGATAAGCAGTAGCCATGGTAAAGCCGCCGTCGACGATGATGGCAACGCGCTGCTGCCCCTGATATCGTGCCACTCTTCCTGTCAGCCCCTTAAACTTACCATCTATCACCCTGACCATCTGTCCTTCCTTGAACTTCTGTACCTCTTCTGGCACATAGAGGATATCATCAGCTTCTGATTCACAGATAATCTTCAAACCCTCAATCTGTTTCTGGGGAACAATCAGAGGAGATTTCGTAATCCTTGCCCCTTCATGCATGTGACGGTAATAGAAGCGGAGATATGGCAGATTCACATTATCATACACATAACTTTTGATTTCCTCTTCGGTACCGAAAGCAAAAAAGATGTTGGGCAGTCGGGATTCCGTTACAACCTTACGTTGTCCTCTTATTTCTTTCATCACCTGGATGGTAGGGTAGAAAGCAGAAACGCCTTTTGCTACGAGGTAGTCGTAGGCTTTCTTCTCTCTTCCGTAGGTAGTTCGGAGCGCATACCAGTTCTGTTGTTCTTTAGAATTTTTCGTGATAGATCCTGTTTTCGCAGGTATACAATGGGTGGACACCCCTGTATCTGAGCTATCCGCATGAATCTTGTTTTTAGCTTCGGGGAGGGCGCTGGAGATAAGTCCAACGCAAGAACCTTTATCAGCATGCTGAGTGCAGTTATCCTTCTTCATTGTAATCGCAAATGCTTTTATATATCAACCTATTCTAGACAGAACCCGGTTAGCGGGTGCAAAGGTACATATTTTTTTGTTATTTACTTAAAATGCTTTGTAAAATATTTAAAAGATGTAATTCTTTTAACTTATTTTGGGTAAAAATACCTACCGTGTATTCAACAAGCAAGTGCAAAGATACGAATAAATGGCGAAACTACATAGAAATCTTCGTTCATCGACGTTGAACGGACATTCAACGTCTTTGAACGGCGGTTCAACGTCTTTGAACGGACATTCAACGTCGATGAACGGAGATTTAATCCGGCAGTAAATACATGGTTTTTTGCTTTTTTTTCATTTGGGGTGTAAATTAAACCATAAAAAAATGTGCTCTTTCAGAAAAAAGTGTTACCTTTGCAGCCGCTTAGAAGCATTTATATAAAATAACGTTATAACAAATTTATGAACTTTACACTATTTATCACCGTTTTGCTGACGGCTGTAACCTTGGTGGTGGCTGCTTATGTCATCGCGAAGTTGATCGGTCCTCGTTCATACAATCCGGTAAAGGGTGAACCTTTTGAGTGCGGTATTCCGACCCGTGGCAGCTCATGGTTGCCATCACACATCGGCTACTACCTCTTCGCCATCCTTTTCCTGATGTTTG
>OGOO01001189.1_pt1 | contig 24296 bp, 20 predicted proteins | sample 1552651 | NCBI WGS metagenome assembly OGOO01 (sample SAMEA2580118, study PRJEB22360) | human gut metagenome | biome: human gut; feature: human-associated habitat; material: faeces | place: Denmark | collected 2008/2010 | reverse complement strand
CCACGGTCACCAAAGCCGCCACGGCCACCGCGATCGCCACCGCGACCGCCACGGTCGCCGCCACGGCCACCGCGATCACCAAAGCCGCCGCGACCGCCACGGTCGCCGCCACGGCCACCACGATCGTCACGGCCGCCGCGGGGACCGCGGTCCTCGTCCAGGCCCATGGCGACGAGCGGAGCGATAACCTTATCGAGAGCGGCCATCAGCTCGGTGGCCTCCTCGTAAGAAAGCTCGGGCAGGAGCTTCTCCTTCTTGTTGGCAAGCTCGACCAGGCCCTCAGCGGCATCTTCGGCAGCGAAGACGACGATCTTGCGCATATCGCCCTCGGCATCGTCGATGCGGCCGACCAGATCGGCAGCCTCGGCCTCGGCCATCAGGCCATCGAGCTCACGAAGGCGCATGCCCAGCAGGTCGGACATTTCCTTCTGCTCCATCTTAGGCTTGAGGTCAAGAAGCTTGATGGCGCGCTCGATGTTCGCCATGCGCTCGGCCTTGGCCTCCTCCTCCTTGGAAATAGCAAAGCGACGGCTACGCAGCAGGCGGGCGGCCTTCTGCATCTTGTCCATCAGCTCTTCGTCATCGTAATCAACGGCGGCCTCGACAACCTCGGCCTCCTCCTCGGCGGAAACCTCGGCAGCAGCCTCAACCTCGGCAGCTTCGGTCTCCACGGTCTCGACTGCCTCGACCTCGGCAGCCATGGTCTCGTTCTCGGTCTCGTTCATGATCTCTTCGTTCTCGGACATGAGACTCCTTCTTGGCCCTCTCGGGCATCATCGCCCCATTCGCGGGGCCCGTCACGCACTCTTTGCGCTTTAAACATTCATGCCTCTCGGCAAAACGTCCATTAGTTTATGGTGTCGCCATCCAATCTAGCTGCAGAATCTATGTGCACACATTAATGCGACATGTGCGACTCGCGACGAGCGTACACCAGCGACGCCACGAACCCGACCACGGCAATTACAGCCGCCACACGCACGGCAGCTGCAAATCCAATCGCCTGGGCAACGTCTGTCGCAGCGCCAGCGGCGCCGGCGGTCGCAGCAGAACTCGAGAGCAGACCGATAAACAGCGACGGGCCAAACGATGCGGCAATCATATTCCACGTGTTAAGCAATGCCGTTCCGTGAGGATGTTCAGCGACGGGTAGCGTCTCCAAGCCGGCCGTTTGCGAGGGGCTCAGCACCAAACCGACTCCGGCATACACCACAACGGTCAGCGCCACGACGACGCCGATGTTCATGCTTGCCGCCGTCATCGAGATGGCAGTCTGCCCCACGGCAATCAGGGCAAAACCGACCGGCAGCAGCGGCCATGCGCCACGGGCGTCCATCACGCGTCCGCCCACAATCGAGGTCACGGCGTTGCAGGCAATCGCCGGCAAAATGAGCAAGCCCGCAATAAGTGCGGTCATGCCGTATGCGCCCTCAAAATAGAGCGGCAACAAAACGCTCATCGAGAACGTCGTCATCATCGACACCACCACAAGCAAACACGCAGGCCAAAAGCGAAAGCTCGCCATGGGACGCACGTTAAGCACCGGATGCTCGAGCTTGAGCTGACGGGCCGCAAACAGGCCGAGCAGCACAATGGCGGCGAAAAGCGCCACGATGCCGGCAATCAGATTGGTCGAGAACTCGCCTACGGAATACACAAATGCCGTAATGCCGGCGGCGAGCAAAACAACCGACAGAATATCAAGCGTGGTGTTCGAGCGCTCTCCGACATTCTGAACAAGCTTAACGCCCGCCGCAGCGACCGCAATGCCGCCCACCAACGGCACTACGAACACCGCCCTCCAGCCAAACAACGTGCACATAAGACCGCTGATCACGGGACCAAACGCCGGCCCCAGCGTAATGCAGGCACCGCCCAGGCTCAGATACAGACCAAGCTTCTCGCGCGGGGCGCAAGACAGCACCACGTTCATCATGAGCGGAAACAAGATGCCCGATCCTGCAGCCTGCAAAATACGACTTGGCAGCAAAACGCTAAACGACGGAGCGATCAGACACAGGACTTCGCCGGCGACCATACATCCGCATGCGAAAAACAACAGCTTGCGCGTCGAGAAACGGCCGGACAGGAAGGCCATGATGGCCGTAAAGATCGACGTCACAATCATGTAGCCCGAGACGAGCCACTGCGCCGTGGTGGCACTCACCGAAAAGGCCGCCATAATGTCGTGCAACGCCACGTTAATGATGTTCTCGTTAAACGCGGCAACAAAGGCCGCAATATACATAACGACGAGAATCGCCGCAGTGGCCGATGGCGTTGCTTGAACTTGTTGCTGAGATTTGCTCCCCATGCATTTCCTTCCTCTTGGAACGACAGTCGCATCGCCCCAGAGGAACAGTCCAGGGCGAAAAATGAGCCCTAGACTTACGCCAGACGCCGTACACGACGAATCTGGCAACATGGTCCAACGTTGAAAGATTGTAACGCGGACGCGCAGCTTTCCTTCCGCGCTATTATTAAAAGTCCACGAAAGCATAAGACATGAGGAGCCCGCCATGATTAAGCCCATCATGAAATCCGAGTTCTTTTTGCGCCTGCCTTCCGAAGACGCGGGACCCGACGATGCCGTGACCGGGCAGGATCTCCTAGATACACTCCACGAGCATGAGCACGAGTGCGTGGGGCTCGCCGCCAACATGATCGGTGTGCGCAAGCGCATCATCTGCGTAAAGGACGGCAACAGGACACTCCTGATGTACAACCCTCAAATTCTTGAGCAGGTCAATGCCTATCAGACGAGCGAAGGATGCCTCTCGCTGATCGGCGAGCGCCCCTGTACCCGCTATCGCCGCATTAAGGTTGAGTATTTGGACGAGAACTTCGTCCACCGCATCAAAAACTTCTCGGGCTACACCGCCGGGATCATCCAACACGAAATCGACCACTGCAATGGCGTCGTGGTTTAGGCCACCTGCCAAAATGAGGGTACCGGAGGCCTCCCTATGGATATCAGCCGCTTTGGCGAATTCGCCATCTTAGCGCAGTCACGCACGTTTCTTGATGCGGCGGAACTGCTTTTCATGTCGCAATCAACCCTCTCCAAGCACATCATGGCAATGGAGCACGAACTCGGCTGCAAGCTCATCGATCGAAGCCAGCGCCACGTAACACTCACCGCGCAAGGTGAAGCGCTCCTCCCCTATGCGCAAAAAATTGCGACGCTTCAGCACCGCTATCTTGCCGCCATTCAAATAGGCGCAGGTGAGCCGATCGAGCACCTCACCGTAGGTTCTATCCCCATTATGGCCCCTTATGGGATCACGGACGCCGTCATCGATTTTCAGCAGGCGAACCCCTCATATTCCGTTGAGCTCATCGAGGGCGAGGGCGACACACTCAGGCGCATGCTCCTGCACGAGGACATTGACCTGGCCTTCATCCGTGACGGCGGCGCCATCGAGCCGGAGTTCAAAAAGATTCCCTTTACGACCGACCGGCTCGTGGCCGTCCTTCCACTCGACCATCCGCTCGCCGAACGTGACACCGTCGAGATAGACGACCTTATCGACGAGAATTTCCTCATGCTTCCCCAAGGCTCGTTCGTAAGCGAGCTCGTCCTTTCCCTTTGTCGCGAAGCTGGATTTGGCCCACGTGTTACGTTCACCGGCAAACGAGCCGAGAACATCATCTCCCTTGTCGCGCGCGGCGCCGGCGTCTCATTCCTCATGCGCAAGCCGGCGGAATCGCTCGCCAGCGGAAAGGTAGCCCTGGTGCCGCTCGAGCCCGCGACGACCTCCGAGGTCAGGCTCTACCTCAAGCGAAACGCTGCGCACTCGCAGGCGGTCGTCTCGTTCATCGGCTTCCTCCCCTACCGTCAGCTCCTGCAGGGCGACCGTACGTCTTCCACCGCGGCACGACCGTCATAATCCCCGCTGCTCCACAACCGCAGACTTGTGTCCGCAAACACGCTGACAACGGCACAAAACACAAATATGCCTCGGGCGGCACGTCGCCGTCCGAGGCATATTTAGTTAAAGTGCGCAGACAGACTAGTCCACCGAGATGTTGAGCGCCTTACCGCCCTCGTCCTTCCTGGTACCGATCACCATAGCGGCGACAAGAGCCAGAACGAAAGCGACCACACCGGAGATGACAAGGCCGATAAAGCCCATGTCGATGCCGGCAGGGTTAATAAAGCTCGGAAAACCGAGCGGGCCGGAGGCACCGAAGGCATAGAGTTTGGCACCCATGAGGCCGGCGATGGCGCCGCCTACACCAGCGGAAATAAAGGTTGCCCACATAAGGCGCTTACGCGGCAGCAAGATGGCGTAAAGCGCAGGCTCGTTGACACCGAAAATCGAAGAGACAAGGGCGGGAATGTTGACGGCAGCATTTTCCTCGGAATCCTTGGTTCGGATGATCATGCCAAGCACAGCACCGGCGATGGCACAACCGCCTGCATACACGAGCGGATTAATGAGGTCATAGCCGTAGGTTGCGACATCGAGGAACCACAGCGGGATGATACCCCAGTGCAGGCCGAACATGACGAGCAGGCTCCAGAACGTGCCGATGACGAAGCCGGCGATGGCGGGCTGGAAGTTGATGAGCATCAAGATGATCTGGGCAACGATGTTGGAGAGGACCGTCATGACCGGACCGACCACAAGCAGGCCAAGGATGCCGCAAATGAGGAGCGTCAGGATGTTGGAGAAGAACGAGCTCACAAGCGCGGGCAGCGCGTTAGAAAGGGCCTTGTGCACCTTGGAGGCAATCCAGACGATAAAGATCGCAGGCAGAATCGTCGATGAGTAATTCTGCATGATCAGCGGGATGCCAAAAATATCACCGTAGACATTGGACTCGAAGACCGTGCCGGCGCCGAGCGTGTAGAGCGGATCTCCGCCCATAAGGGCAACGAGCGTCGGGTAGACGAGGATACCACCGAGCGCCATTCCCATAACGGGCTTAAGTCCGAACTTCTTGGCCGACGTCCAGCCAATGATTAGCGGAAAGTAATAGAAGACCGAATCTCCGATTGCCGAGAGCGTCACATACGTATTGCTGTCCTTGGCAAGCCAACCGGCAACCGTGCAGAGCGCGAGCATCGACTTGATAAAGCCACCGGCCATAAGCACGCCAAGAACCGGTTGCAGAATCTCGGAGATGATGGCCAGCAGACGCGAGAATGGATCGCCCTTTTTGACGTCGTCGCCTTCATCGATATCGAGTGCGGGTTTGGAGTCGAACCCGCCAATCTGAACAAGGTCGTTGTAGACGGCCTCGACAGTGGCACCAATCACGACCTGATACTGTCCGCCGGCCTGGATGACGTCAACGACGCCCTTCGTCGCCTTAAGCTCATTAGTCTGGGCGAGCGATTCATCCTTGAGGTGGAAGCGGAGACGCGTAATGCAGTGGCTCACGTCTAACACATTGTCTCGACCACCGACCTTTGTGATGATTTCATCGCAAAGCTTCTGGTATTTCATGGAATTCTCCTTTTTCTGAGCGGGGTATAGCATCGATTTCATGCCTCCGTAGTCGACGTGGGAGGGCAAGGAACCCGCTTCCCCCTTTGAAATCCGCGGACGCACGTACGCCCGGGATGGGAAACGGCAGAGAAGATGGAAGATGCCGATCACATGGCAGCGAGCCTCATTGGCCCATGTCACGCAATCAGGTCTACAGACGCGAATCTGCTGCGCCGAGAAGTCTCGTCGTCTGGCAGAACTTGTCACACAGACGTTCCGGTTCGCCCTGGGGAATCTGAGTACGCTCGGTCTCAAAGGAGAGGCCGTACTCGCGTGCCGGAAGGAAATACTCGAAATAGCCGTTGGTGTAACCGCAAACTATTCCCTCGACCGGGCATTCGCGCTTCATGCGAATACCCAAGTCGCTGCCGAGCTCACTCGGGAACACAAAGAGATGCAGGCCGCCCAGACTGATGACGGCACACTTAAGCGTGAGCGAAAAGTCGTCATGGGCAACGGTGTGATAGAACGTCTGAGGCTCGATGCGGTCAAGAACGACCTCGCGATCGAGCTTGATCTGGGAAATCGCCTCGGCAAGACCGGTCGAAACGCGCTCGACCTCGGGAATGCCGCGTCCCTGGCGAAAATTGCGGTCGCTACAGTCGCCAGCAGCACCGACGACCATGGCCGGATAGTAACCAAGACTCTGAGCGAGCTTTTTGCCGGTAAGACCGGCGAGTTCGCTCGTGAGCTCCGTGCAGTCGGGTCCGACACAGGCAGAATGCACCGCCCAGTTCACAAAGCCCGCAAATGGCTTGCCTTCGGTATCGAAGAACGATACGACAATGACCTCATTGTCGGCGAGTTCACCTGGGATGATGCGGTTGTCGTAGAAACCGGTGATGACTTTTTTGCCCATGCGGCAGGTCGCAGGTCGCGCGTTGGCGCGGCACTCTTCGAAGCATTGACAGATGGTATCGAGGAACCAGCGATAGTAGTCCTCGTTGAATTTTCCCGTCCACCAGCTGCGATGGTAGGCGACGATCGAAGTGTGGTCGTGCGTCGCGGAGAGCAGAACGCAGTCACGGTCGATTCCGTAGCGCTCGGCGAGCATCGTCTTAACCTCCTCGGCCATGCCCTCCTCAAACTCGAGAACATCGGCGTTGAAGAGAAAAACTTCGCGGTCGTCCTGTTGGAAAAGAATCGCGTTGGCGAAGACGTCGTCATGGACGCCTGTCGCAGGCTCCAGACGGTTGGGGAGGTTGCGGTATCCGATTAGATAGATGTCGCCTTGCGGGGTAATCTTGCGGCGTGCATGTCCGATATTCATGCAAGTTCTCCTTTTTGTCATGCCGCGTTTAAAGCGGCAAGGATGGTTTGAAGGAGGCGCTCATGGGAACCGGCGGCGAAGCCGGAGTTCATGGCCTCATAGGTGATTTTCTCGTACGCATCGGGGGCCGGCAGATACTTTTGCCCTCCGTTGACAAGCGTGGCAAAGAGCACGGGGCAGAATCGGGCGGCGCGCACGGCGGCGCCAAACGAGCTCGAAACCTCGGGCTGGATACCAACGAACTCGACATTTCCCAGCCGAAGTAAATAGACCCTCGTACGCTGTTCGCCTGCCGCATGAAACCCATAAGTTCGATGCGGGGCCAATGAGCAGAAGTCGGCGCGCGTCTGGGCGGGCAAAAGGACGTCGACCGTGCGAGCATCGACGCCGATGGCATCGTCCTCACGCGCCGCACGGACGGCCTCAATCAACGCATCGCTCATAGCGCGACCCTGTCGATGCAGCATGCGATATCCACTCTCGTGAGCATCTAACGTTTGCTTCGCCCCGGTCGAATCGAACGCAACGGTTACGGCGCGCTCCGCCGGACTCTGATCCCCCGCGGCACCGGGTAGCAGCAACACGACTCCGCCCAATTCGCGCTCGAGAGCCATGGCGGCAAAGCCAAAGAGGTCCCCGCTCACCAAGCGCTTCCCCTGAGAATCGTGCGATCCGTCGAGCACGGAAGACTGGACATCAGCCGTCGCAAGCATGGCAACGAGCCCGCCCTCGGCATCCCTCGCGACAAGTATGGGCATCGCGTGGTCGGCAAACCCCTTGGGGTCTACTCCCAGCCACCAGCCGGCCGGCGTCTCAATGTCGCGGTTAACGTTCACAGGACAGTAGCCCTCCGCCGAGGCGAGCGTGACAGAGCGAATGCCCGCAACCGCCTGCTCAACGGCCGCGCGTGTCGCGGCGATGAGCGCGGCACGATAGCGCTCATTTCGATCGCGGGCATCGGTGTCGGCCAGATGCCCAGGGGTGCGCACGTGAGGCGCAGAAAACGTGTGGGTCGGGACCACCCAAGAAAAGGCGCCGTCGCAATTGGAGACATCCTTGACAACCTCACGCAGATCGACGAGTAGGGCCGGAGCGATCGAGGTAACCTCAAGTGAAAGGATGCAAGCGCGCCGCCCCATCCCTTCGACCACGAAGGCACGGGCAAAGATTTCATGACGGAGTGCGTCGAAACCGTCGAACGGCAATACGTCCTCTAAGTTAATGGCCACCCGGGCGGCTCCGGCCTTCATCTCTCCCTTATCCATGACGAACGCCCTCCTTTATCTGTCGCTCACTCGATGCCGTACAAGCGCTGTGCCGTGCCGCCAAGCATAAGGTCCTTGTCCGTATCACTTAAATCTGTGGCGCGGACGCAGGCGACACCCTCTGTTAGCCACTCGCGTTTAACGGGATAACTCGTACCAAAGACAATATGGTCTGCACCAAGGACCTCAACCGCACAGGCAAGAAGCGTCTCGCCCCAGGGCTGAGCATGGGACATGTCGAAATAAACGTTGTTCTCAAGACGCTTGGAGACCGTCTCGGTATCGGTCTGGAAGCGACCCGAGGCATCTGGACGCCTGGGACCGTGCGGCAGCAGCATCTCCTTAAACGCAAAATAAGCGCCACCGAGCATGGAGTGGACCATCTTAATATTGGGGTAGCGCTCAAAGAAATCGCCAAAGATCTCTCGGCCGATCGCCGTAGTTTGGTCGACGCAGCGGCCATAAGAGCGGCGAAGGTTGTCGTACGCGAGAAGCGACTCGTTCTCGACCGGCACGGGAACATGGTGCACGTAAACGGTGACATGGCGTTCGTTCAGGTGCTCGAAAAAACTCGAGAAGACCTGGTCGTCGAGATAGCGCTTGCCGTAGTGAGCGCAGAGCTGCACACCCGCAAAACCATCGTCGAGTCTGCGGTCGAGCTCCTCCAAATTTGCTTTGGTGCCAAAGGGCGGCACAGCGACAAGCGGAATCAGACGGCCACTTGACGCCTTCGCGTCAGCAGCCATACCGTCGTTGAAACGCCGGCACATCTCGAGCGACATCCACTCGTGACAGCCGGGGAGCTTGAGGATCGCCTTGTCGACCCCCGCCTCATCCATATCGGCCAAGCGCTTCTCGAGGGTGTAGTCGCCCTCAATGTAGTTAAGACCCGGAGAACCGGCGGGCATCTCGATCACGATCTGTCGTTTGCCGGCGGAATTCATGGTCAGATAGCCTTCGGTGTCATAGGCGCGGGGTACCTCGGCCAAAAACTGTTCGCAGAGCGTCTCGTCATGAAAGATGCGCTCGTCGAACCAGTAGGAATTTGCATCGATAATCATTGGTTGAAACCGCCTTTCATCTTGTTGAAAACATTCTAGAAAAGCAGGTACCCGGACATCAATTCCAGCTTAAGCCCACTGTATTCCATTTTGGAATAGAACTTACCGCTCACACGCGAACCTCGCCCGCTCAACGAGACAAGCGCTAACAGCACGGGCTTAGACAGAAAACGGTCGGCCCGCATCCGTTGCGGGCCGACCGTTTCATTACAGGCTACCTTTGCCGTTACGCCTGGCGGTAATGGTCAAAGAAATCGGCGAGGTCTTCGAGCGACTCTTTGAGCACTTCCATGCGCGGCAGGTACACGATGCGGAAGTGATCGGGCTCGGCCCAGTTAAAGCCGCCGCCGCGCGTGATCAGAATCTTCTTCTCGTGCAGCAGGTCGAGGGCAAACTGCTCGTCATCGGTGATGTTGAACTTCTTAACATCCATCTTGGGGAAGATATAGAACGCCGCGCGCGGCTTGACCACCGAGATGCCATCGATCTTGTTGAGTGCCTCATACACAAAGTTGCGCTGCTCGTAGACACGACCGCCGGGACGGATGTAGTCGTTGACCGACTGATGGCCACCGAGCGCCGTCTGGACGATCGACTGGGCCGGCACGTTGGAGCACAGGCGCATGTTAGAGAGCATGTTGATACCCATAATGAAGTCGCTCATGCAGCGCTGGTTGCCCGAAAGCACCATCCAGCCAATACGATAGCCCGCGATCATGTGCGACTTGGAAAGGCCGCTAAAGGTAACGCAGGGCAGATCGGGAGCGAGCGAGGCAATCGAGACGTGCTCGTAGCCGTCCATGCACAGACGGTCGTAGATCTCATCGGCAAAGATCATCAGCTGGTGCCTGCGCGCAACCTCGACGATGCCCTCGAGCACCTCGCGCGGGTAGACCGAGCCCGTGGGGTTGTTGGGGTTGATGATGACGAGGGCCTTGGTCGCGCTCGTGATCTTGGACTCCATATCCTCCAGGTCGGGATACCAATCCGCTTGCTCATCGCATAGATAGTGCACGGGATGACCGCCGGCGAGGGTTGCGCACGCCGTCCAGAGCGGATAGTCGGGGCTGGGGATCAAAATCTCGTCGCCATTGTCGAGCAGAGCGTTCATCGAAAGCTGAATGAGTTCGGACACGCCGTTGCCCGTGTAGATATGCTCCATCTGAACATTGGGCAGGCCCTTGATCTGCGAATACTGCATGATCGCCTTGCGCGCAGAGAACAGGCCGCGCGAGTTGGAATAGCCTTCGCAGTCGGGCAGCTGCTGGCGCATGTCCTTGATAACCTCGTCGGGCGTGCGAAAACCGAAGGGCGCCGGGTTGCCGATATTGAGCTTGAGGATGCGCTCGCCCTCGTCCTCCATACGGGCAGCCTCGTCGACGACGGGACCGCGCACGTCATACAGGACGTTATCGAGCTTGGTGGATTTAGAAAAAGTACGCATGGTGGTGCTCCTTGGAATTTGAGCTGAGGGACTAGGTTCGGATTTGGCAACGTTATGGGACGAGGACGTCTCGACTTGATCGGCGTCACTGGCGAGCAGCCAGGAAACATCGACCTCCAAAATACGGGCGAGCAGCTCTGCCACATCGCGCCGCGGGATCGTCTTGCCGCTCACATATTGGCTCATCTGACTCTTGCCGAGTTTTTTGCCGAGCATCTCCGATGCGCGGATTACATCCGACTGGCGAACGTCGCGATCGGACATGGTCTGTCGCAGGCGATCGCTAAACGTCTCTTGGGCCATTAGAACCTCCTTGCTGGCAAAGTTCAATTTATAGAACACAAATTGAACCTGAGTTCAATTTAGGCAGCAGTATAGCGCGGCGCATTATCCGAAAGTTCAATTTCATAAGAAAATGTACCGAACCCCGAGAATTGTCCCAAAGTAGACAACAGGTACGCGCTTTTAGAGATATTCAAGGAAACGAGCCGCCGCAAGCGAAACGTCAGCGGTGCGGTATATGGCGTTGATCTGCCGATGAGGATGTCCCTCGAGAGGGCGCACGGCGACATCGAACTGGCAGCGGCGCAAGATGAGCGCCGGAAGAACGCTCACGCCCAGGCCGTCCTCGACCATGGCCATAATCGCATAGTCATCCCAGGTCGACAGTTTTGAGCGCACTGCCAGGCCCGCGCGGCGAAACAGCGGCGTAATCTCATCATCTGTGCCGCGTTCCAGCAGAATAAACTGCTCGTTGGCCAAATCGGCAAGAGAGACGACCTCCGCCGCGGCAAGCAAAGAGCCTGTTGGCACTACCGCCATTAACTCGTCTCGCACCAACGGCCGCGACGCCATGCCGGCGCCGCGTGGTTCGCGCGGAATAAAGCCCAAGTCGCAGCGGCCTTCCGCCACCCATTGCTCAATCTCGGAGTAATCACCCATCAGCAGCTCGTAATCGACGTTCGGGTGATCGGCGCGAAAGTGCGCAATCACCGGCGGCAGCACGTGGGTCGCCACGCTCGAAAACGTACCGATGCAGATTTTGCCGCGCATGAGCCCACGCATCTCATCCACCCGTCGCTGCAAGCGAGTGAATTCCTCACAGAGCGCCTCAACCGCCGGCATAACTTGCCGCCCGTCGGCAGAAAGCACTACGCCCTCGCGGCTTCTATCAAGCACTTTAAAGCCCCAGTCGGCCTCAAGATCGGCCACCATACGGCTCACGCCCGACTGCGAATAGCTCAGCCGCTCGGCGGCGCGCGTAAAACTGCCGGCGCGCACGGTCTCGAGCAGGACCTGCATCTTTTGAACATTCGTTTCCACGGCACCCCTCCACATATGCATGAGCTTTTGTCATGTTATCTATGAATTATATTCGCTTTTCTTCTAAAGCCAGTTCACCCATAGTGAACATGCTCGGATATAGAGGGGATGTCAGCGCATGAACAACGGACTGCTTACGTACTTAGCAGCATTGCTATTGTTTGGCTCCAACGGCATCATCGCCGCTGCCATCGCGCTGCCGAGCTCCGATATCGTGCTGCTGCGCACGTTTTTGGGCGCCCTCTCGCTTGTCACTATCCTTGCCATCACCCAACGCCATAAACTGCAGGCGCCATCTCGCCCCCGCGAAGCCGCAGCCCTCCTCCTCTCGGGAGCCGCACTGGGCGCCAGCTGGATTTTTCTGTTCCGCGCCTACCAGACGATCGGCGTCGGCGCATCCTCGCTGCTGTACTACTGCGGCCCCATCATTGTCATGGCGCTCTCCCCGCTCATCTTTGGCGAAAAAATTGACCGGCGGCAAAATCGCCGGGTTTATCGCCGTTGCTTGCGGTGCTTTTCTCATTGCAGCGCAAGGTCTAGGCGGCAATATACCCATTGCGGGTATCGCCTGCGGCATCGCCTCGGCATTTTGCTATGCGCTGATGGTCATCGCTAGCAAGGGTGCGCCACACATCGAAGGCCTCGAGAACTCCACGCTCCAGGTGAGCGCCGCCTTTGTGACCGCGCTGGTCCTCACGCTCATCACGCAGGGCGCCCCCTCGTTCCTGTCCGCCGGCATCGCCGCAGGCATCGATTGGCGCGCCGTCGTCATGCTCGGCGTCGTCAACACTGGCATCGGCTGCCTGCTCTACTTTAGTGCCGTCGCCAAACTGCCCGTGCAGACCGTCGCCGTCGTCGGCTACCTTGAACCGCTTTCGGCGGTCGTGTTCTCGGCCGTCCTTTTGGGCGAAGCCATAACACCGGTCCGCCTGATGGGCGCCGCGCTTATCATCGGCGGCGCGATTTTTTGCGAACTCACCGGCAAACGCGCAAACACCAAGGCTGGCATCGCCCAAACAGCACGTGCTTAAAAGCCCCTGCTTTGAAATGCTACCTGCATAGATAAATAATCCCCAGCTGAGGATTATTGTCTAAAATAACCCGATGTGCCAAACTGCTCTTGTATGTATAAAGACGGCATAAAGTTTTTTTGTCCTAGACAGATAACCGGATGTCCAAGGGAGTCCACGTGGCACGGAACAAGCTGGAGGCAAGCCTCCAAGAACAGCGTAGTCAAGGCGGGCACGGAGCCATTCCCCTCTCCGCTGGCATGCTGCTCGTAACGCTCGGCGTCGTCTATGGCGACATCGGCACGAGCCCTATGTACACCATGAAATCAATCGTCGCCAACAACGGCGGCATCGGCACCGTCAGCGAGGACATGATTCTGGGCGCGCTTTCCCTCGTCATCTGGACCATGACGCTCGTGACCACGGTCAAGTACGTGGTAATCGCTATGAAGGCCGATAATCACAACGAAGGCGGCATTTTCGCCCTGTTCAGTCTCGTGCGCAAGGTGGCACCGTGGCTGATTCTCCCCGCTATGATCGGCGGCGCGGCGCTGCTCGCCGACGGCATCCTCACCCCCGCGGTCACGGTTACCACGGCCATCGAGGGCTTGCGCACCATCGAGTGGGGCCATGCGCTTTTGGGTGACGGCCAGACCAACGTCATCATCATCACCATCATCATTATCTGCGGCCTGTTTGCCATGCAGCGCGCCGGCACCTCGTCAATCGGCAAGCTGTTCGGCCCGCTCATGACGCTGTGGTTCCTGTTCCTGGCAGGCGCCGGTCTGTTCAACATGCTCGGCAACCTGTCCATCTTGCGCGCGCTCAACCCCATCCGCGGCATCATGTTCCTGTTCTCGCCCATCAACCACTCGGGCATCATGGTGCTCGGCTTTGTCTTCCTGTCGACAACCGGTGCCGAGGCGCTCTACTCGGACATGGGTCATGTGGGCAAGGCCAACATCTATGCATCCTGGCCGTTTGTTAAGGCGGCCCTTATCCTCAACTATCTGGGTCAAGGCGCTTGGCTGCTCGCCAATAACTCCAACCCCCAGATGCTCGCGATGGATATCGTCAACCCGTTCTATATGATGCTTCCCGAGCCCCTGCGCCCCTTTGCCATCGTGCTTTCGGCCGTGGCGGCCATCATCGCCTCGCAGGCGCTCATCACCGGCTCGTTCTCGCTGGTATCCGAGGCAACGCGCCTCAACCTTATGCCGCACCTGCGCATCCACTACCCTAGCGACACCAAGGGTCAGCTCTATATCCCACTCGTCAACAACATCATGTGGGTCGACTGTATCTTCATCGTGCTGCTGTTCCAGAACTCCGAGCGCATGGAGAGCGCCTATGGCCTCGCCATTACCGTGACCATGCTCATGACCACGACGCTTTTGACGAGCTACATCGCCGGCATCCTCAAGCACAAGCTGGGCGCCTGCGTCTTTGCCCTACTTTTTGGCGCCATTGAGCTGTGCTTCTTCGCCTCGTGCCTCACCATGTTCTTTGACGGCGGCTACGTCATGATCTTCTTGGCCTCGCTGCTGTTTGGCCTTATGTACGTGTGGCGCCGCGGCACCGCCATCGAGCGCACGCAGACGATCCTGCTGCCCGTCTCCAAGTACATTGACCAGCTCGACCGCCTGCGCAACGACGAGACCTACCCCGTGCTCGCCGACAATCTGGTGTTCCTTACCAACAGTCCCGACCCGCTCACGCTCGACCGCGACGTGCTCTACTCCATCTTGGATAAGCATCCCAAGCGTGCCAAGGCATACTGGTTCATCAACGTGCATGTCACCGATGAGCCCTATACGCACGAGTATTCCGTCGAGACCTTTGACACGGACTTTTTGTTCCGCGTGCGCTTGGACCTGGGCTTTAAGGTCAACCAGCGCATCAATGCCTACCTGCGCCAGATCGTTGGCGACCTGATGGCATCGGGTGAGTTGCCACCGCAGCATCACACCTACTCCATCTACGAGACACGCGGCAACGTGGGCGACTTCCGTTTTTGCATGCTGCGCAAGATGCTTGCTCCCGAGACGGACATCAACCGCAACGACCATCGCGTCATGGCCATCAAGTACGCCGTCCGCCGCGCCTGCGGAAGCCCGGCACGTTGGTACGGTCTCGAGAACTCGGCCATCATCATCGAGTACGTGCCGCTGTTTGCCCGCATGCGCCCGGCCGTTAAGCTCGTGCGTACCCAGGTGCCGCTCGAGGTTCAGATCGAAGAGGCCGAGGAAATGGAAGTCGATATCTTCTCGGACGACTTGGTCAACGGCAACGAGGCCGGCAAGAGCATGAACGTCGATCCCACCGAGCTGCTCGAGAGCGTCGCCGATATGCCCGAACAGCAACAGCTCGACGGCCTCGAGAACGAACAACTCAACGACGCCAACTTCTAGCGACGTCATAAATCAACGACAGCGGCCCTGCACCTCACGAGAGACGCAGGGCCGCTTTGCATTGCAGTAAAGCTAACAGCTACGAACGACGCGGCTCGGGAACCACGAGCCTATCGGGGCTTGCGCCCTCGGCATCCATCAGGCTCACGTAGCGAATCGACGGATCATCATACATCGCGTAGTAATAATTGCCCGTGCGCGCGCTAAAGCATCCGGTGTAGATAGTCTTCTCGAACTTGCCATCGCCCATCCTGGACGCCCCCTCAATCATCACCACGCCCTCAAGTGAACGGAACATGCGGACGACGTTTTCGATCTCGCTCTCCTTTTGCGGGTAATTGGCATTGAGGTACGCCGCCTTTACAAAACGGCTCGGCGAATAGCAGTCACCCGGAATACCGCGCATGCCGGCGCCCGCGCCATAGGGCTTGAGCTCGGCGCCACGCCATGTCGCCGTCTGCGGAAAATCGCTTGTGGCAGTGATATAGGTGCGCAGGTTTTCCATGTGCCACGGGAAGGTCGGCTGGTTGGCAAGGGTGTCGACCGGATTGTCGTATACATGCAGGCCGTCAGCCATCATCTCGACCACGATGCTGCGCTGGCTGTCGCCGATAATCCAATGGAGCAGCGACACGCCCAGCCCCTCTCCGGCAGATTTGGCGACAATCACCGTGTCGCGCAGCGCGGCCTCGACCTCATCGACCGTCGAGAACGTCGCTGCCACCCACAGGGGGAACTCATAGGCCGCGATATTGGTCTTGCCGTCGACAGGGTCCTCGGCATACTCGGCATAACCCGGGAAATTGAGACCCGCCACGGCGAGGCCCGCATCGTTGCCGCAATCGAAGAACATAGGGTAGTTCCTGTAATCGATGCACATACCGATCACCGCGTGCGCCGCTGTCGCGTCGTCGATAAACGAATACGGAATGTGAAACCCGCGCGGCATCACGCGAACCTGTTGGCCGTAGTCAAAGCTCCAGTCGAGATTGCGGCCCAGATACATGTGGCCAGAATTATCGGTAAATCGAATACTCGTACACATAGCGCCTCCTAGCTTTACGTTCTTGCTAATCTCATTGTCACCAATCAAAGAGGCGCTAAACACAAAAGCCCGGACATGACAACAATGTCATGCCCGGGCCAAAAGAGACGAAGTGCGGTGCTGTAGTCACCCTAGACAAGTTTACCTTGGCAGTGGTCGATCATATGCTGGATCATCTGTGCCTCAAAGCCCGCGTAGTCGCGGCGGCACTCCTTCATCTTGCCGTCGACAATCTGGTCAAAGGCAACCTTGCACTTGATATAGCGCGTGGACTTGGTGACCTCCTCGTGCGTCAGGCAACTCTCCTCCATCTTGCTGGCGCCCAGGCCAAACACCAGACGGGGGTTGTAGAGCACGTGGGGCTCGCCGGCGTCGTCCAGATAGACGCAAACCTTCTTGGTAACGCCAATCTGGTTAGCGGCAAGGCAGCCGGCATCGTCGAGCGACTTGATGGTATCGATCAGGTCCTGTGCGACCGACTCGTCCTCGACGGTCGCAACCTCGCAACGCTGGGACAGGATAGCCTCGTCGTGGCAAAGCTCTTTAATCATACGTTCCTCCATAGGGGTCGTTGTAACCGCTTAAGTATACGGTACCCACACATTTTCATGCGAAAAATACCGTCCGTCTGCTACGAAGCGCCGAACATCAACATGCGAGGAACAACAGCGTCGTAAAGGGGCTATAGTGGGAGCGTTCGTGTCAATCGGCCTAAACTCGGGGCCGAACAAGGAAAGGGTATGCATGGACGAACTATTTCACGTCAGCGAGCGCAAGTCCACAATCGGGACCGAACTCCGCGCTGGACTGACAACATTCCTGGCGATGGCCTACATCATCGCCGTCAACCCTGCGGTGCTCTCGGGCGCCGGCATCGATGCGGGAGCGCTCGCCTGCGCCACCTGCCTGGGCGCCGGCATCATGACCATCTGCATGGGCATCTTCGCCAACCGCCCGCTCGCCTGCGCGTCGGGCTTAGGCGTCAACGCGATGATTGCTGGAATCACCACCACCGTCTGCGGCGGTGACTGGCACGTGGCCATGAGCGTCATCTTCCTTGAGGGCGTCGTCATCTTGCTGCTCGTGCTTTGTGGCCTACGCGAGGCCATCATGGACGCCATCCCGGTTGTCCTGCGTCACGCCATCTCGGTGGGTCTGGGCCTGTTCATCGCCATGATTGGCCTGTGCGATGCCGGCATTATCACCGCTGGCGCCGGTACACTCGTCGGTCTGGGCGACATCACCTCCCCCACCTTCATCGTCGGCATCATCTCCATCCTGGTGACGGTCGCCCTCGCCTGCCGCAACGTCCCCGGCTCGCTGCTCATCGGCATCGTCGTCGCCGTCATCGCCGGTATCCCCCTAGGTGTGACCCAGGCTCCGACCGGTATCATCGCCCCGCTCGACTTCTCGAGCATCGGTGGCCCCATCGCCGACGCCGGCGGCGTGCCCGCCATCGTCAAGGTCCTTACCGACCCCGCGCTCCTCGTCATCTCGTTCTCGCTGCTCATGAGTGACTTCTTCGACACCATGGGCACCGCGATGGCCGTGGCCAAGCAGGGCGAGTTCCTCACCGACGACGGCAACGTCGAGAATATCAAGGAGATCCTGATCGTCGACTCCGCCGCCGCTGCTGTGGGCGGTTTCATGGGCGTCTCCTCCATCACCACCTTCGTCGAGTCCACCTCTGGCGCTGCCGACGGTGGCCGCACGGGTCTCACCTCCGTCACCACCGGCGTGCTGTTCATTCTCGCCGCGTTCTTCTCCCCCATCGTCACCATCGTTTCCAGCGCCGCCACCTGCGGTGCTCTGGTCTACGTCGGCTACCTCATGATGAGCGAGGCCTCCGAGATCGACTGGTCCGACGTGTCGCAGGGTTTCCCGGCGTTCATGATTGTCGCCGGCGTGCCCTTCACCTACTCCATCTCTGCCGGCATTGGCCTGGGCTTTATCGCCTACGTGATCGTCGCGCTCTTTAAGGGCGAGGCCTCCAAGATCAAGCCGCTCATGTGGATCGCAGCCCTCGCCTTCCTCGTCTACTTCTTCGTAGCGTAGCGGCAAAGCTGCCAAAGCAGAACACCAAAGCGCGGAGTCGCATCGAGCGGCTCCGCGCTTTTCTTTTAAAGCCAGGCAACGCACGGACGCGCGATGTATTGCTTCCCGAATTTTGGACATTTTGCCCTCCAAACGGCACTACCGCCGGTTACATCCTGCAGATATGCTGGGCGTAATCGCATAGGCCCCATGAGGATGGGAGTAACCATGGCCGCCTTGTTCACGACCCCCAAGCGCAATGACAAAACCTCTGGAGCCCATTTTGTCGAGCCCGACGTGCGCCGTCGCACGCTGCTCGCACACGGCAGTTGGCGTCGCGTGACGCGCCGCATCGTTGTAGGCGCCGTATGCGCGCTTACGGTGAGCTCGCTGCTCATGCCGAGCGTCTCGCTCGCAGCGGAATGGGTCAAGGTCGGCGGCAACAAGTACAACACCGCGGCGAGCGACGAGGCCGGTACCTGGTCGTGGGACGGCGCCGACGACTTGAAGCTCAACAACTATAACGGCGGCGAGATCCAGGCCGCAGGCAAGCTCAACGTGAATTACTCGGGAACCAACATCGTCACTGCCGAATGGATCGAAAGCATCAACGTTTCTCATGGCACTAACGAGAATGCCGAGCTCAATATCCAAGGCGACGAGGGCGGCACGCTCAGCGTGACATCTACTGAGGACGCTATCCTCTCCACGGGTAATATCAACATCGACGGAGCCGGATCCGTCAACGCCACGAGCACTGGGTTTGATGCCATCAATGCCGGAGGTGATCTCGCTATCAAAGGTTCGGGCAACGTCAACGCCACGGGTGCATCGGATGGCATCAGGGCAAACGGCAATATCACGATTGACGACAGCGGAGCCGTCACCGCCAGGGCTACCAAGGACAAGGGTATTGGAGCCGACAAGAACCTCACCATCAAGGGTGGCGGGACGGTCGAGGCAAGCTCGGCCGATGGTGAGGCCCTTTGGAGCGGCGGCAATATCAACATCTCGGACGGCAGGCAGGTCAAGGCAAGCTCCGAGAAAGACGCTGCCGTCGAGGCCAAGGGCAGCCTCGCAGCCACAAACGCCTCCCTCAACGTAAACGGTGTTGAATATGGCGTCTATGCCCACAAGGGCATCACCCTCGATCATGCAAACGTGACGGTCCGTGCAAGTAAAGGCAGATACGGTGGCGCCAACGCCCTCTTCACCTACCAGGACGACATCGTCGTCAAGAACGGCTCCACCGTGGACGCGTTTGCGGAAGGCGAGGTTTCGGCTGCATTCTCCACCAGAAACGATCGACCCAACGAGAAGGGCGGCCACATCTACATCAGCGACTCCGTTGTCAAGGCCATAGCCCGCTATGTCGAGAACGGCGACGGCCCCATCCCCTACAGCGAAAACCAAGATGGCGAGACGAGGCACGAACCCCAAGGCGAGAACATCGGCATCATCGCCCAGACCAGCGAGGGCGTCACACCCGCAGTCATCTCGATCATCCGCAGCAAGGTAACGGCCGAAGGAGATACAGCGGCAATCTTTGCCCGTGCCATGAGCGCTGACGGCAAGACAATCGGCACCATCAAGATTGAGAACGCCGCCATCCAGACGCCCGAAGGCGGCAAGGTCATTGACTATCGCAAGCTCCGTGACGGCATCTACGAGGCAGGCCAAGCCATCGGCACGGGCGACGCCACGGTCGACTCCCTCTATATCAAAGCAGTCGCCAAAAGTACGACCATCGCACCTCCCGAGGTAGCCAAGCCGGAAGACCCCAAGCCCGACGAGACCAAGCCCGCAGAAAGCAAGCCCGCGGAGTCCAAGCAGAACCCCAAGCCTGAGGGCTCAAAGCCGACCAAGGCCGTTGCGGCTTCAACCACGAAAGCCAAGACTACCGGCGTGCTCGCGGCAACCGGCGACACCTCGGGTGCGGCCATCGTGGCAACCGTCCTTGCGGGAACAGCTGCTATCGCCGCAGGCACCGTGGCGAGCCGTAAGCGTTCTTAGACGCCTCTGCGCACATGGCAGCTCCCGCGAAGGCCCCGAGCCCCAGCACCGTTTAACAACGCCACCGCCGAGCTCCCCTCCGGCGGTGGCGTTTTCCATATGCGTCCGCAGGGGATGCACGAGATTGTCTTTGGTCTAGCCCAACCGGCATACGCTGGCGTGCGACAATTGGGGCTGCCGATATCACAACACTGAGAGAAGCCCGTCATGGAAGCGCATCAAAAGCAGATAACCGTTTATTCGAATCATACGGAAAGCGCGCCTGTCATCTACCTTCCTGTGGTCGTGGGCGACGGCAGCGAGGTTTATAAGTGTTGCCGAGAGCTCGACTGTCCGCCATTCGCCCTCGTCACCATTGGCGGGCTCGATTGGAATCGCGAGCTGAGCCCCTGGGCATGCGACGGGACCGTACGCGATGCCGAGCCTTTCGGCGGCCAAGCTGCCGATTTTCTTGATGAGCTGCTGAATCAGATAATCCCCCAGGTCGAGTCGTCGCTTCCTCAGCCGCCCACCTGGCGCGGCATTGCCGGTTACTCGCTCGCGGGCCTCTTCGCACTCTGGTCCCTCTGGCAAACCGACGCCTTTGACCGCGCCGCGAGCGCATCGGGGTCGCTATGGTTTCCCGACTTTGTCGACCGTGCCAGCACGGCCCCTTTTGCCGGCAGCCCGCAAGCCGTCTACCTGTCACTCGGCAAAAAGGAAACCAAGACGCCCAACCGCATGATGCGGCATGTACTCGACGACACACGCGCGATGGAAGCGTTGCTCGTCGAGCGCGGCATTCCAACAACGCTGGAGCTCAACCCCGGCAATCACTTTGCCCAAACCGACTTACGCATGGCCCGCGGCATTCACTGGATACTGACACATTAAAAATGGTGCCCACACGCATATACGCATGGGCACCATATCTTGTTTTAGCTGAACGCAGCTGCTACTCAGCAGCCTCCTCAAGCTCGGAGACATCAAACTCAAAGTCGTTACCCGGCAGGATGGCGTTGAGCACAATGCCCACCAGTGAGCCCACGGCAATGCCGGACAGCGAAATGGTCACGCCGCCCAGCTCCAACACGATGGCGCCGGCGGTGCTGTACGCGATGCCGAGCGAAAGCACGAGCACCAGCGCGGCAACCAGCACGTTGCGGTTGTTCTGGAAATCGACCTGGTTCTCGATGAGGTTGCGGACGCCCACAGCGCTGATCATGCCGTAGAGCACGAGCGACACACCGCCGATCACACACGCCGGCATGGCCGCAATGACAGCCGCGAACTTGGGGCAGAACGAAAGCACGATGGCGCAACACGCGGCAATTCGAATTACGCGCGGGTCGAACACGCGCGTCAGGGCGAGCACGCCGGTGTTCTCACCATACGTAGTGTTGGCCGGAGCGCCAAAGAGCGAAGCCAGAATCGTGGCAAGGCCGTCGCCGAGCAGCGTGCGATGCAGACCGGGATCGGCAATGTAGTTGCGCTCGCAAGTCGAACCGATAGCAGAGATATCGCCGATATGCTCGATCATGGTCGCGAAGGCCAGCGGCATGATGGTGATGATGGCCGTCATGGCAAGACCGCTATCGAACTGCGGCCCAAAGAGCGCAAACACGGTGTTATCCCACACGATGGGCAAACCAACCCAGGGAGCGGCTGCGACGCCAGAAAAGTCGACCTCACCGAGCGCGGCGGCAACGGCATAGCTCACCGCAACGCCCAGCAGGATCGGCACAATCTTGACCATGCCGCGGCCCCAGATGTTGCAGATGACGATCACTGCCACGGCGATAACGGCGACGAGCCAATTGGTCTGGCAGTTGGCAATGGCGGAGCTTGCCAGGATCAGACCGATGGAAATGACGATGGGGCCCGTCACCACCGGCGGGAAGAAGCGCATGACGCGCTTGGCACCAAACGCACGGAAGAGCGCCGCCAGCACCGGGTAGAGCAATCCGGCGCAGGCAACGCCCAGACAAGCGTAAGGCAATAACTCGGCCTCGCCGTTGGGCGCGATGGCGGCATAACCGGCAATAAAGGCAAACGATGAGCCCAAAAATGCCGGCACCTTACCGCGCGACAGGAAGTGGAACAGCAGCGTGCCCAAGCCGGCAAACAAAAGCGTCGCCGAAACCGAGAGACCGGTGAGCACGGGTACCAGCACGGTGGCGCCAAACATGGCAAACAGGTGCTGCAGGCCGAGCAGGAACATGCGCGGGCGGCCGAGCGACGATGCATCGTAGATGGCATCGGTGACGGCGGGCGTCGAGGATTGGGGCATGGATGTCCTTTCGAATGGAAGGGCGATCGAGCATATCGGATAACCTGCCCGAACGATACGATCCGAACCATTGTACGCGATACGCTATGTCTCGCACGCGCCGTCACCTGCGAACGTTACCGCTATTTCCAAACGCGCTCGGCAATACGCTTGACCAGCGCGATCTTTGCCCATTGCTCGTCCTCGGTCAGCTTGTTGCCAATCTCGCAGCTGGCAAAGCCGCACTGGGGCGACAGATACAGGTTCTCGAGCGGAACATACTTTGCGGCTTCACGGATGCGCTCGACGATAACATCCTCGTTCTCGAGCTCTGCCGCCTTGGTGGTTACCAAGCCCAGCACGACCTTCTTGCCGGGGGCAACGTACTTCAGCGGCTCAAAACCGCCGGCGCGCGGCGTATCGAACTCCAGGTAAAATGCATCGACATCCTCGTTTGCGAACAGGTACGGCGCGATGGGGTCATAGCCGCCCTCGAAGGCATAGGTGGAGTGGTAGTTGCCGCGGCACACATGCGTGTTGATGACCAGATCGTCGGGCTTGTCCGCGATGGCGGCATTGTTGAGCGCCACGCCCAGCTCGCTTACCTTTTGCAGGTCGACCGGGCTCATGCCGGTTTTGGCGACAAAATCGGTGTCGCAGTAGATGCCCCAGGTGCAGTCATCAAACTGGATGTTGCGGCAGCCTGCTGCGTACAGGTCGGCGATCACCGTGCGATAAGCGGCTGCGATGGCGTCGGCAAGTTCCTCATCGGTCTTATAGACAGCGCGCAGGCTCTCCTGCTGGCCGTCGCAGCGGTCGAGCGTGACTTCGGAGAACGTCTGGATCGGCGCCGGAATGGTTTGCCGCGCGACCTGACCCTCCCCCTCGAGCGCCTTGACAAATTTAAAGTGCTCGACGAACGGATGGTTCTCGCCGCTAATGGGGCCGGTTACCACGGCGGTGTCGGCTGTGGTCTCCTCGTCGTGGAACATATAGCCCGTACGCGAGGTACGGCGTTCAATGCCGTTGAGCCCCCACATAAAGTCGAGGTGCCAGTAACTGCGGCGAAACTCGCCATCGGTAATCACCTGCAGGCCAGCGGACTTTTGCTTGTCCACCAGGTCGCGAATGGCCTCATCCTCGACGGCCTTAAGGCCGTCGTCATCGAGCGTACCCGCGGCATAGGCGGCACGGGCATCCTTTACAGCCTGTGGACGAAGAAAGCTGCCGACGATATCGGCGCGAAACGGCGCGTTCAGCGTGGTTAAAGCACTCATAGATATCTCCCTTTGCATTGGTTGCTTTACTGGGACAGAGTATGAGCGCTCATATGGCCATCGCAAAATATACGTTTATAACAGTTTGATATAGATGCTTCCTATATCAGTTTGGACTGCCATAAAGAGATTTGACCCGTACAGAATGCAGCAGTCTATATGTGCTGACGAATCACGTCGATATAGGCTTGGCCGTAGCGCGTAAGCGTCGTGTTCTTGCGCGTGATGATGCCGATCTCCATGTACTCGTCTACATCGAGCGGAATCGAGATGATGCCGGGCCCGTTGAGCTCGTGACTGATCACGCCTGAGCATACCGTGTAGCCGTTGAGGCCCATGACCAGGTTGAACAACGTCGCACGGTCACGCACGCGGATATTCTTGCGGCGCTCAAAGG
>OGOO01001188.1_pt1 | contig 24335 bp, 24 predicted proteins | sample 1552651 | NCBI WGS metagenome assembly OGOO01 (sample SAMEA2580118, study PRJEB22360) | human gut metagenome | biome: human gut; feature: human-associated habitat; material: faeces | place: Denmark | collected 2008/2010 | reverse complement strand
TCGGCAAAGTGTCAACGCCGGGGATCGGCGCTTTTCCCTCATCTTCAATCGCAGAGAGTTTGCCGAGGTCATGTACTGGATCAAAAGCCAGTGTCCCGGCGGCAAGATGGCGGAACTTCTCGAAAAATGGGCGTGATGAAACATTTTTAAACCACCTACACGGCGGATAACCTCCCCGAACTTTTCAGCGTTGGAAGCGTAAACTTCTAAACCACCTACACGGCGGATAACGTTGATGGTGGTCGGGATAGGCCACACTCTGACTTCTAAACCACCTACACGGCGGATAACTTCGTGCATGTTGATGTGATCGTCGGCACGGGCTTCTAAACCACCTACACGGCGGATAACTACAGCAACGAAACGATAAAGCCAATCAGCAACTTCTAAACCACCTACACGGCGGATAACGAACTCCCCGAAAACGAACAATCCGCCTTGGACTTCTAAACCACCTACACGGCGGATAACAGCTCGCCCCGGATGACGGACGGCGTGACGATCTTCTAAACCACCTACACGGCGGATAACGCGCAATGTTCCGAGGGCGGCGCGGCGGCCAACTTCTAAGCCGCCTACACGGCGGATAACTAGAACCTCCTACGAAAGTATCCCTACTTTCCAATACGTTACCTTCAAAATACCTTCAAGGACTTCGTTTTCAACCTTTATCCCTAACTACTTTATTCTCAATCCTTTTTTTGAACAACTCTTTTGTGAAGCTAAAGCCCCTGAACTGATGCCCTGAATTTTTCTTTTTTTGAGGTGAACAATGGCTGAAAAGATCTCTGAATTTACCTGCCTCGTCCGTGATATGCGCGAAGCCCAAAAGCTCTACTTCGATACGCGGGACAAGGCCTATCTGAAGAAAGCAAGGGAGATCGAAAAACGGGTGGATGACGAACTGCAAAAGACTTTCGGGTGGATCAAAAACCGCCAGCCGGCACCACAGGGGAGGCTGCTCTGATGTTCACACTTCCAATTCCCCGCCGCGTGCGGACATGGCTGATACGGATTAAGGGCGTGGCCAGACTTGAGCACAACCCCGCCGTCGACGCCTCGGAACTCTGGAACCGGACGGCCACCCCCGAAACCCTCGCAAAGCTGGCAGGGATGGCGTTGAAGCTGGCCAGCGTCCCCGACTGCCCATACCACAAACAGCATACAACATGCCGATATGAAACCGGGAACGTCCCGAACTGCACAGAATGCCGCCTGCAATGGGCGTTTGCACAGGGGCAGAGGAATGAAGGAACAAAACAAGGCTATTGACGAAAAGGCGCTCACCGAGTTGCGGAAGCTTGTCGTTGAACGTGAAAAGCTCGACGGCAGGATTAAGGAACTGCTCGGTATGAATACAGAAACACGCCCGACGAAAAAGCCGCTGTCTAGAGAACAATTCAGAATGTTGTGTGGTGTGTGATGGGAGTCCAGTTCTACAGTCCCCGGAACAACTGGTGCGTTCAGTGGCAGGAAAACGGCGTGCGCCGAAAACGGTACTTCAAAACCGAACAGGAAGCGCACGCCTTTGAACGCGAACGGCTGGAACAAAAGGAAGGCCCCCGCCAACTCACCCTGCGCTCTACTTCCGCTCAAATCCTGACAAACACCCCAAAACCCGCAAGAACATCGTCTACTTCTTCGCCGGGCATGAAGACAGGAAAACGGGGAAGCATATTGAGGGAACAGGGGAGTTCCTCCGGGATAAGTACGCCGAACGCCTTGACCGTTCCGATCTGGAAACCATGCGCGAAGCATTCAGGGCACGCGGAACAAGCAATGCCACAATGAACAAATACCAGAAGTACATCCACGCCATTCTCGCGTGGGGTGCGGATCAGGAGCTTGTCGCCTCCAACCCGTGGCGTGACTTCAAGTATCTGAAGGCGCAACGCCGCATCATCTCCACAACGCTGTGCGATTTCCAGATGATCCTGCCCCACTGTCCCGACTGGCTGGTCTGGGCCCTGAAAACCGCCTACGCGCTGGCCTTCTCGCGCCTGACGTTGCTCGTCAAAAGCGGCATGATCGGCTCACCGGTCTCCGTGCGGGCCACCTGCACAAGCCAGGCCTTCACGAGCCCCGCAGGCAGTCTCATCGGCTGGGGACCCATCGCCTGCCTCCCCATCTTCGAGATGCTGGGCACCGACTACACGGCAGCCAGCGCGGCGTCGCTCATGAGCCGCACCGACGGCACCGACGTGTACACGAAGGTGGATTTCATCTATCCGGGCGCCTGCGCGTCCATCGAGGTGGGCAGCGGGGCAAAGTCCGAAGGCGAGCTGGTCATCGCAGGCACCAAGGGCTATGTGTACGTGCCCTCTCCCTGGTGGAAAACCGATTACTTCGAGGTGCGCTTCGAGGACTTCTCCAGCAATAAGCGCTACTTCTATCAGCTGAACGGCGAGGGCATCCGCGACGAGATCTCCGTTTTCGCGAAGACCATCCAGGACGGCAAGAAGCCCAACCTGGACATCACCCGCGACCACACCATCGCCCTCAGCCGCCTTATCGAGAACTATCGCAACGGCCAGATGCAAGTCTACAACCTAGGAACCGAATCCGAAGGCTGCAGCATCAGCTTCTTCCAGAATTAGAGGAAGACAAGCGTGCGCCTTCGCAACAAAAGTAAAAACGCTAGACGATCAGCGGATAAAGCCGAGCGAGGCCATATGAATTGCGAAGCATTGCTTTTCGATCCGGACATCGATGAAGGCGGCTTAATCGCAAGAGCGGGAGACTGCTTCGCTCCACGAAAATACTGTGTGAAATTTAAACTAATAGATATTTGAAGCCAACCTCAATAGCCTGCCTTCCCACAAAGACAGTGGCAACTGAATCTGGATGGGTGCCTGTCAACACATTGAAGATATTAATGTACTCAAGCCAGTAATCCCTCCAAAGCGCCGTACGTTCCGCTACGCCAAAATCGGTAGCGGTTCCGTCAACTGAGCGAATACGTTCCACCGTTTCCTCGATAGATAAACCTGAAGAGAAGATGAATTCCTTTCTCGATTCCCAGTTGCTATCTTCATGAGGGGCGCCATTGAATAAGGGAGCTTTGCCGTAGTTAACGTGGGTCGCCGCGAAAGCTCCATCAAGCTGTATTACATCTTCATAGCTTAGTTCGTTTCCGAAAGACGCAAAGAGGCTCATACCAATACTTCCTGCGATACTAAATGCATTTCCTGAGCAATCCGCAATGCCGTCAATTGCGCACCGTCCCGTGATCGCCATGCCCTGCCACATAGCGTTCTCCCTCTACTCCGTAATAGCCCAAGGCAAGTACAAGAGGCCAGGTAATCGTAATAAGCGATTCCATAAGCCCGACGACAAGAAGACAACCAAAAGCAGACAAAACAACGGTAGAGCCCACACGCGCAGAAACCATCTTACTCGCAGCGAGAAGAATCAATATACAGTACAAGACAACGCCAATGAGGCCGCCAGACACTAAAACATGTAGAAAAAAATTATGTGCGTTATTGTAAAGATAATCATTGAAGAATAGAGCGAATCGAACACTTGCACCATAACCTAGCAACAAATGCCCAGGCGCCATCATCGAGAGCACGCCTTCCCATACAAAAGTGCGCAGCGTGAAAGTTGTCGTCTTTCCCAAAACGCCCACCAAGATGGGGGCGAACAGCTCTTGCACCTTCACCACCATCAGCAATACAACCGTAACGGCATAACCTCCCAACAAGCTAAATCCATTGACCAAGGAGGCAATGCGGGGCAATCTGCAGAGTGCGAGCAGGATGAAAAAGAACAGTATCGCAATGACCGATGTGGCGGAGTACGAAACGAGAAACTGAACGCAACCAATAGCCGCAAACATCACCGAACGCGCAGACAGACGACGTCCCTTCCGACGATCGAGCAGCAACGAGCAGACGATGGAGGGGAGAACGATATCGATCGACGAGTTCTTGTGGCCAAAGAAATTAAACGGTTCACGACCGCCGAAGTTGAACCCATCGGGAAAGGCCAGAATAGATACGGTATTGCAAATGGAGAGAAACCCGGTGACCACAAGAAGCGCGATCAGAAAATCCGTCATATGCCTTTGTCGAGCATACCCCACCATCAGCACAGCTACCGCTAGGGGCATCCAGTCGAGGAAGCATTGCACGTAAATCCATCCCCGACCGAAGCCCTCGTTCAGAAACGTCGAGAGAAACATGACCGCCACTATCGCAAGGGCGATGCCCGAGAAGATATCGAGTCGCTTTCTAACCGCCCCTAAAAAGAGTGTGACGATCGCAGCAAATATTTGTAAACCCAGGAGAACGGAACTATAGTCCAGCACCAACACATTGAAGAAACCAGTCGGTGGATAAAACGGAATCAGGAGCAACGCAAACATGAGAACGTAGCGCCAGTCCGCGCAAGGACGATTCACGTAGCCGGGTACACTGGGACGACGCGAGCGCACGTTGGGACGCGCTAAGGTTTCGTCCACATGTCCCGACCCGTTAGACCGCGATCCCGATTCTCTATCTTCATGCCTCGTTTCCAAAATTCGCCTTCCTGTGTTGCGCAATAGACCCCAATAGGTGCTGGTCTATCGAATGATATATCCGCAAGGGCTATCAGAGACAGCAGACACCCCATCAAGCACAAAAGCAGAAGAAGTTCGAAGGCGTTACGTCTGTTCGCAAGGCAGAGAAAGGAGCGTCGGGGAAGTTTATCCAATTTACTTCCCCGACGCATAAAAGGCCACGCTACTTTCCGCAGCATCCGTTCTTCCGACAGGTTATCGGATGGTCGGTTGGCACCCAATCCCGGGGTCGTCGTCAATGATCTTTTAGCGCGCAGCGAGCAGTGCGTCTTACGCTTGCTACAACGGGTCTGCAGACGCCGTTTTCACTTCCCCGTTGAACAGATCAGCAAAATCCAGCAGGCTCTTTTCTGGCATGGGGCTGTAGGTGGCGAAATCTGCTGCAGGGGTAATGATTCTTTTGGCGGCACAGAAGAGCATTTTATGGCGTCGCGAGCCGAAGCGCACGGTCTTGCCGTGCACGCCAGGACGCGGCATCGCCTGCCCGGAGTGCACGGCATAGTAGCGCACGATACCGTCGTTCTGTAGGCTGTCACGCTCGAACATCATCCGCGCCTCGTCTCCGGCATCGGATCCATCGGAGTAAAGCCAAATATCGGGGCCCGCCGATAGTCGTCGGATCAGGCGACGATCGAGGCGGGTCTTCCATCGGGGCACGCGGCCGTCATGCTGCTCCAAAGCTGCCCGAAGGGCCATCCCCTCTAAGCGGTCCACCACTATCTTTGATCCGTCCAAATCCGTCCGCACCCGCCACGAGCCAACGATACGCTCGTTGCGCAGTGCATGAGCCGACCTCGCCAATACCTTTACCGACCATGCCAGGGGAATGGTCGCCCCGCCCAGGCGCAACTCGAGCCAGATATCCTCGCTCTCGCCCAAGTCGCGTGCGAAGCTGAACTGGAAGGAACGGCCCAGCCTCACCGTTGCCGTCGGACAGCCCTCCACGGCCTCCGTCAACACCAGAGTGTCCGCGCTGCCGCCGCGATCGGCCTTTCGGGGGCGCCGACGCAGCAGCAATTCCACGCCCCCTCCCCAACCGGCGAAGAACGGAGAGCTCAGCGTACCGGATACGTGCAGCTCGCCATCGCGCACGGCAATCCGCGTCAGCGTCGCGCTTGCGCAGCCGGCAGCAAACACGAGGGCGTCGCCCCGCAACACCGCAAGAGCGCCGGGAGCCACACGCCAGCGCAACGGTTCGCGGCGCTTCAGGCTCAGTGCGAACAGTCGATGCTCCTCCCGCAGATTGGGGTGCCTCAGCACCAGATCGTCGTCCACGCGCTCCATGAGGCTCCCTAGTCGGCCCAGCGCCCTATCGTAGGCCGCGCCCTCCAAGTGCGTGGGCAGCGCGATGCCCGCCTTCAGCTTCCACGAGAGATCGTTCACGAGCAGTCCCTGGATATAGAGGGGCACCTCGTTGCCGTAGCGGCCGAAAAAATCTTCGAACAACGCGATGTTGTTGCCATAGAGGCGCTCCGGCTGGCGCAGCGCGGTGGATGCCCCCTCGTCGCTGCGCATCCACCGGTATTCGGCTTCAGCGCAGAAGCCCAGTTGCATGCTGCGCTGGAGCACATCGGTGCAGTACTTTTCGTCCTCGTGCACGATGACGCCATTGGCGGGCGCGAAATCGAAGAGCACATTCCCGTCGAAGCGATTGCGCACGGCCACGTTCATGGTGGCTTGGGCAATCGTGGCGTTTTCCGGAAGCGTCAAATCGTAGACGCCCGTCTCTCGCAGTACATCGTAACGGTGGTGCAGCCGTTGGCGCTTCCCGTCGCGAATCGACACGATGGGATAGGTAGCCAGTTCCACTTCCTCGGGGCATGATTCGAAAAACTTCGAGACATTCTCCAGCGTCTCGGGGCTTAAGGAGTCGTCCGGGTCGAGGAAGAAGAGATAGCGGCCACGTGCGGCCCGGATGCCCGCATTGCGCGCCTCGGAGACGCCGGCGTTCGACTGCGCGATAACGCGCACCCAGGGACGCTCTGCGGCGAAGGCCTCGCAGAGCGCAAGGGACTCATCCGTCGAGCCGTCGTCGATAAGCAGAACCTCGAGATCGCTCTTGCTGATGGTTTGGCGCTCCAGGCAATCGAAGCACGCTTTCAAGTGCGGAGCCTTGTTGTACACGGGAACGACGACGGAGGCCGCAGGCCGACGATCTGAATATGGCTCGCGGTCGGTCATTGGCTATCCCTTCAACGACTTCTCAAGGATCTCCCGACCGAGCGCGAACTCGATGATGCGGTCCGTCGCATGGCCGTCGCACGCGCCCATGAAGCGGTCGCGGAACTTATCCACCTCGGACGAATCGAAGCTCTCGGCGCTTTCCGCAATCGCCTGAACCACCTCTTCGGTCGAGGTGCAGACAGGGCCGGGGGTGAGCGCGTCGTAATCGTAGTAGAAGCCGCGCCAATCAGCGTACTCGCCCTGATCGAAGGCGAAAAACACCATGGGCCTGCCGAAAAGCGAATACTCGAACACAAGCGAGGAGTAATCGGAGATCACCGCATCTGCGCTGCAGATAAGCTCATTGATGGCGATATCGTGCGTGACATCGAAGGCGAAATCATGACAACTCTCCGGTATGGCGGGCAGCTCGCGCACAAAGGGGTGATGTTTGATGAGAAGCACCGCATCCTCCCCCATGGCACGCTTCATGGCCTCGATGTCGAGGGCAGTCGGCGCTTCTGCATGGGCCACTCGGCCCCGAAAGGTGGGGGCGTACACGATCACGCGTTTGTCCTTCGCCTCGGGGACTACGGATAGCAGCTTGTTGCGGCTTTTCTTCAAGTATGCCTCGTCGAAGAATACATCGGTGCGACTCACGCCCATCGGCTGCACGATGCCGGGTTCATCTTGCAGCACCATAGCCTCCTCGTAGGCCCATACGACCTCCGGGCTGCTCACCGTGACAAGCGAGAGATTCTTGTAGAACGGATGGCGCAGAATCTCATCGCGAGACCCGCCGAAGATGAGATCGGCGGTGCTCATACCCCATTTCTTGAAAGCGCCGCACCCATGCCACAGCTGAACCACCTTCGTTCCCTCTCGCAGCGGCAGACAGCTTACGACGTTGGAAGCGTCGTTCAGAAAGATGCACTGGGCAGTGGCGAGATCACGGACGGCCTCGATGCAGTTGCGGTAATACTGACGCAGCCTCACGCGGGTCTCCCCGAGCGAAATGAATTCGACGTCGAGTTCGGGCACGCGACTCAGACGTTCGTAGAGAACCTCGAAGCTTTCAGGGACGGCCGGTTCCTTGTTTTCCAGAAAGACGACCTTCCCCGGTTGGATGGGCCGCTTGGCCGCGCGGCGGTACTCGCCCGGCAGGATGCGGAAGAGAAGCAAATCCTTTGCCCATTGGCGCACCCGATGAAGGACGGCGCCCTTCACTCGCGCCAAAAGCGGCTTCTTCTCACTGATCTCGTTCATCGTTTCCTCGCTTGGATGACCCTACATGTTCCAGCGGATGACCGTCTTGCCCATGGGTTTGCGGATGTCCGCCTCGAAGGCCGCCGAAATGTCCGATATTTGCCGGGTCTCGTTCACGCTGCAGACGAGAGCGGCGAGATAGTCAAGCACCTCTGGATGCTCGTGATAGAGCTGCACCGTGGCCTCGAAATCCTCTCGACCACTGCGGCTGCTGCCAAACAAGCGCAAGCCCTTTTCGAGCACCATGCGGGTGTTGATGGGCACGTTGTTCTCGGAGACGCCGAGCAGCGACACCGTGCCCTCGGGGTTGATGCGGTCGATGATCTGCTCGATGGCGGCGACGGATCCCTCGCCGCCGGCGCATTCGAAGGCGTGGTCGACGAGTTCTACGCCACTCACGTCGTCGACCAGATGCGTCTCGTCGGCGAACGTGAAGTCGTGCAGCTTCGATTCGTTGCGACCGAACACGACGATCTTCGCATCAGGGTACCGCGTATGCAGAAGCAGCGAGACGATGTAGCCCATGTTGCCATCGCCCCACACGCCAATGCGCTCGCGTCGGCCATGGGCAATTTTATCGAAGCGGGAGATGGCGTGGGTGGCCACGCTCACAAGTTCGGTAAAAGCCGCTACCTCGCAATTCACGTCCTGCGGGAGTAGCACCACGCGCTCCGGCGGAAGAACCATGCTCTCCTGCATGAACCCATCGAAACCGCTGCCACAGAACCGGCTGGACCGAAGGTAGTTCTCAGCGATAAATTCATCCTGTTCGGTGGGGGCGTTGGGGAGCATAACGACGATATCACCGGGCTGGAACGTACCTACGTTATCGCTGACCACACGGCCGATGCCTTCGTGGATGAGCGCCATGGGCAGTTTCTTGGCCAGTACCTCCTTGCTACGCGTTCCCTGGTAGTAACGTTGGTCGGCGTTGCAGATGGAGAGGTGCGTCGGCCGAACGATGACCTTGTCGGTGGTGTCCTGAGATACGACAACCGGCTCGATAGTTCGGGGGGCCGTAAGACGATAGACGGTATTCAGCATCGGCTAGGCCTCCAGCATCGCTTCTGCCACGCGCAGATCCTGCGGATAGGTGATCTTGATGTTCGACACGTCGCCGCGCACCAAAGCCACCTTCTTGCCGCGCAAAACGAAAGCCTTGCAAGCATCAGTGAGAATGGCGCTCTCTTCAGGAGTGAGCGACTCCAGCGTTTCGCGCAATTCACGCATATTGAAACTCTGGGGCGTCTGGCCTTGGTAGAGCACGCTGCGATTCGGGATAGAGGAAATGAGCTCGCCGTCGAGACTCTCGACGATGGTGTCGGTGGCAGGCACGACGGTATCGCAGGCGCCATGAGCAAGGGCGGCGGCGATGTTGTCCTCGATGATGCGCAGCGAGACGAAGGGGCGCACAGCGTCGTGGGTGACGATGACGGAGGCGTCGTCTGCCTGGCACTCGTCCTCGAAGTAGCGGATAGCGTTCATGATGGTGTCGTTGCGCTCGGCGCCGCCAGCGATGACGTTGACGGCATCGGCGTACTGCGGGCAATGCCTGGCGATGATGTCCTTCGTCTGCTGAACCCAGGTTGCCGGCGTCAGCACGAGAATCCCGTCAAAGCATCCGGCAGCGCAGAATTTCTCGAGAGTGTGCACAAGAATGGGCTTGTCGCCCAGATAGAAGAACTGCTTCGGCTTGTTAGGGTTCCCCATCCGAACCCCCGACCCTCCCGCAAGAATAGCAGCAAACTGCATGTACGCTCCTTTGGTCAGTACGCAGCGCCCAAGACGCCACGGATCTTGTTACGTCTGCAATTCTACCATTGAGCCTCAAGCCCACAACGCCGTTCCACGACAGTCGCACATTGCCGAATGTTGTGAAAACTTACGTCAAACGGCCAAGAGTTGTATGTTCAAGCATAAAATGGATGCATCAAGCGCAAAAAGGAGCTCGTATGTCGATTTTGCTATTCCTCGTCCTCGGAATCATCGCCTTTTTCCTCATCAACTACTTGGGGGGAAGGCACATTCAACAATCCTACCAAAACGATCTCTTCGATGGCGAATTCGGAAAGAGCACAGTATTCAATATCGCCTTTCGCATCATTGCCCCCGTCGTCGTCCTCACCCTCTTTGGTGCCCTTTGCTTTTTTGTTGGCCTCCGTTTCCAATTCTCGTGTCTTTTGATCTCTGGAGGAACCTATTGGACCCTTCGCATTTTGGCATGGGTGTCAAAGCGCCGAACCGTTCGCTCTAACCTTGCAATGGTCTTTGCCCAAGCCGCAGTTTCGCTCCTCTTGTCTTGGTATCTGTTTACGGCAATCGGGAATGACCCCTTGCGATCTCTGATTCCTGACGTCGGAGATGTTTCGCTGGAGTTTATCATCCTCGCCATGACCGTGCTGTTTTACATCTTGGCTGAAAGTCCGATGTTCCGAAAAGACCGCTCGCCTAGATCGCCTCTGATGGAAAAGCAGCTATTTGCCATCGACAAGCTCTGCCGAAAATCAATGCCCGAACGATATAAGCAGGATACGGCACTGCTGATCTTGTTCTACACTTTCGCGCTCATCGAGGACACCTATCGACCCTCGTGGATCCGACAAGCCGAGCGAATCGCTTACCATGTTCTCCCCTTCAAGAAACCGCGAACCTTTGGGCTGATGCAGACAACGTCTGACCGTCCGCTTTCAGATGAAGAGAGCATCGCTTGTGCGTATGACATAGTGTCGGATATTTACGATGAGTTCATCGAAACATACCCTGAGTTCACAATTGACCCCATGAATGAAGAAGGACACGCACCCTGTCTGATTTCCTTCCAAGATGGCTATATCTACGAGTTAGCAGAGATGCTCACGGCGTTAGAGATTCGGTCAAGCACCCTATACGGAAAATACTGTGGAACGTATCTTCTGGACGTATATAGCTATTTCGATGCCGCCGAAGCTTTCGTGCTCCGGCAATACAACATCAGCCGATCCCAGAGCATCCAAGTTTCACACATCACGACAAAACGATGGGCTTCCTTGGCAGTTAACGGATGGTGTCCTCTGAACCAGCAGAGAGGCTTCGCTTGCCAGGGAGGAGAAGATGCGACGAGGACGCTTGTCGGCAGATATCACCCGGGCGGAGAGAAGCTGCAGTCGCACCTGATGAAGCATGATCTGAAAGGATGTGTTTATTTCGCATATTGGGGCGTTGACGGAACGGTAATCGTGCTTTCCGAGAATTCTAGAGAGGAGGAAGCTTCAACAGTAGCCAAGGAACTCGATATGTCGATCGAATCCATTTCATACCACTTTGAAGAACTCGCCTCAAACCCTCGAGGCTTTCTTGACGCTTCGCTCATCAAAGAGACTCATGGGTAAAACCAATCGAAGCAAACTATCGCGGCATAGCTAGCCGTCCGCCGTATTTTACGAGTGCCATTATTCCCGCACTCCCGAACCACGATGACAATCGATCATTTGCACCATCTTTATTCTACCGATTTAACGGCTTCAAGTGTTTGCGCATCTCTTCATACTCCTGAGTAGCCAGTTGAAGCTCTTCGAGAACACGCTTTCGCAAAGTCTGAAACGAATCCAGCATCTCTTTTGGATCCCCTATCAATAAATGCGCTTCAGAGTCGTCGGTCTGGTCGTCGATGAATATCGAAAAGACGCCACCCCCGCCATCCCGAATCACATATTCCGGCAATAACTTATACGTCTCTTCGATCTCCCCGCTGCAATCTTCGTAGTAGCGAGAGACAGCATCAATGAAATTGCTCGTCAGTTGACAGATGCTTTCGTGAATCGCCGTTACTTCGCAGTAAAACGACAGTTTCACAGAACCACTGCAGACACTTTCGATAATTTTCTGATATATATCAATTCTTTTTTCAAACAACTCTTTATTAGTAAAAAATATCGGATTTCGCAATTGATATAAATCAAAACCAGCATGCTGGCGATCATTATCGTCTGGACAAAGAGAAACTATAAGCTGGCCATGCTGGGCGTGATTTCGAAGAGTGTGAGCCAGCGCATAATTAAAATTGCCGTCGTATTCACGACGAAGATCATCGATAAAGACTTGGGCCTCAGCGTATCCATCCTTTTTGGCTGCATTGCAGAACGCTTCTAGGAACTCAACGAGGTTAACGCCATTGGAAACATAATTCATCGCATAAGCATTGACAGTAATCCTATCAGCCATACCCGTACCATTGTCGGTCGTTCCGTCAACGATCCCGCTATCAAACATCAAAATGCCATGAGTCAGTTGCCTATAGTTCCAGAGATATACGTCAAAAAGCTGGTCTACACTTGTCAAAGCGCCGGATAAAAGGATCCACTTCCTCATCACGGGGCCATATTTCGAACCAAAATACCGCCCTTCAGCAACCAACTTCACAATCCAGTCATCTGATTCGTTTGCCTTATAGCTCGTACAAGAATCCATACGAGTTCCATCCTTCCCGATTGGCGACCCTACCGATTTCTCAGGTCTTTTTCATTCCCTCCATGGCATCCTAATCGTTACAGAGCCGCCTCGGCAATCCTCTCCAACTCACTTCGAATCCCCGGGAAGGTTCTCCTCCCCTCTACGTAGTCCGCAGCCTGTATCTGCCCCTGTATTCGAGACAGCAGGCTTAAGTCGCCACTCGCTTTCAGACTCCGCGTGTTACCGACTATCTTGCTTCTCAACTTGTTAGGCGCGACCAATGCACCATCAGGTGCTAGGCAAACACCTGTTACGATCTTGAAATCACCGGGAAGACGATACTTCGTTTTGGATCCCTTCGCCCGGTGTCCATACTTATGCAGAACGCCATCGACCTCATAGGCGAGTTTTTTCCAGGAGAAGTTGTCCTGTGAGGAGAAGGTCATGTCATCAACATAGAGAGTAAACGTGCACCCGTATGTACGAGCGAGGTCCTCTATTTCCTCGAACATTTTTGCATAGGCAAAGTACGCCACTGCCTGACTTGCCGGACTCCCTGTGGGTATCCCTCCCTGATACGTGCAAATATCTGTCAAGCACTGCGCCACATCTGGCGAGCATTCAAGCCTCTCGCGAAAAAGACGGTACACGTACTCCCGAACGCAGCTTGGGTAGAAAGAGCTGATGTCCATTGTCATAACATAGCCATTAGACCGATGCTTTGAGGCATTGTCCTTGTAAGACTTTCCCTTGGTCGCAGATATCACCCAGTCGGGCTTTTCGATTCGAGCCATCAAATCCCATACTCGACGTTGCCACTTTTTCATCTTGCTGCATGGAGCCTCGATGGTTCTGCTTCCCCCTGAAGACTTCTCTTTGTCAAAAATGTTGTATTCTGAGAAACACTTGACGCGGCGAGAATCTCCCTTTTGCATATACAATAGCTCTTCAAGATCTCGCCTCCTTCCCAGGCGATAGATGGGGCTTCTCTGAAGAGGATATTGTCTGACCGTCTTCTTCATCGGAGGTTCACCGCCATGTTTTCGATCACGGAATTCAGAACCTTAGAGGTGAGCAGCCTCGCCTTGGCCTCATCAGAACCCCCGTCGTATTGCTCTGCCAGCAACATGATAGAGGACAACTTGATGCCAGTCACATCGGCATAGCGCTCCAAAATTCGCATGGTAGGCTGCTTCGTGTTGTTTTCGATCTCGGACAGATAGCTTCTGGATATACCCAGCATAGAGCTCATCTCCGAAGCAGAGTAATCGAAAATGAGACGTATTCTCCTCAAGGCAGTACCGATCATCTCGTCCTCGTTTCTTTGAACGTTCACGAATGCCAGGCAGGCCTTTACCAAAATCGAAGCTCTACGAGGAAAACAGGTTCTTCATGGCCACCACGATTCTGATAATCGCAACGAGCAGATCGGCTCTATTTAAAATAAAGCGCGCTACTCGGGCACGAAGCGAGACTCGCTTGCCCTGCCGTTCCTCTCCTTTCGTCTCGGTGCTTCCTGTAGTAGGTCCGCAGATTCCCATGAATCGCTCCCTTCCGCCTCGCACGACAATACTTTTTTCGCGAGACCTCCCAGAGAAGAGAGGGGTCCACAAGAAGCGGCCTACCCGGCTTTCTGCGCTCCGCGCGCTCCCAGCGCGGAGCGCCGGGCGGTGTGCACGAAGCAGTGGCTGGGGCAAAGCCCCACGGGCGTCAGAGGCGCCCCAATGGATGGGAGCCGACCCGTCATAGGTGACGACCTTGATTGGGAGTATAACATATCATTTCGCTATTTGCGACAAAATTTCGCAAGTAGCATACAATGGCAGAGTTGCCCCCGTTCCCCGTTCGAGAGCGTTCACATATTTTGATCCACAAGCTGATCGAAAACACTAGACTTTTAGTCAATGGTTCTATAACATTTCGTCGATAAGAAAAGCTCATGCCAAAGCTTTATCGGCCCCGAGCGCCCGCGTTCGGGGCCGTTTTTCTTGAATACATTTCCGTACGCGACACCGAGCGCTCCATGGTACATCAATTCTGACAGCCTCCCATGACGGCATCTTTTTCATATTCGAAACGCAAAACCGAAGGAATCGCATGACCAAAGAAGCGCTCATTACCAACGTTTCTTGCAACCTGCAGAAGCAAGCCGGGATCGCTTACGCCATCGGAATCGAGAACGTACGCATACCTTTCTATCAGGTACCCTCCGACTTCTTTTGCGAAGAATACACGACACTTTGGAGGAAGCACAATACAGCCCTGTTTAGATCGTTGCAGCTCTACGTTCGCTATTTAACTATTAGCATGGGAAGAAGTACTTCCTGATGTCGATTCCGACGCAACACCAACATTGATCATGGACTATCTGCATCCAGTTTTCAAGACAATTTGAGAGGTCCCCATCACCTTCAAAGACCAGCTTTTGAGAGCGGCAATTATTTTGTCTCACGTTTCAATAGGAGATCTCGAATATATCTCGAGCAAGCACAAGGATCGCAGGAGAAACCAGGCAGACGCAATGAAGCGAGCTGCAGCAATAGATGCTGATTTGTCGCCCCCATACGAACTCGCCGCTAAGGATCTGTACGGATCGGATACTGCCAAACATTTTGCAAGTCTTCATGATAGATTCGTGCATGACGCGCATCCAACCCTTCTGGAAGAAATAAACGACGCCCAGCAAGACTCAAGTGGAGTCACCGCATACCACTCAGAAGGATCGTACAATTTGAGCGCTGAGATCAAAGTACTATTACTTCACTTGCCCCTGCTCTGCACGTCCTATCAAGCCTTCAACGAGTACGCTAATAGCAAATATCGGTCATTGAGCCACCATCCTTATCCGGAAAACGGACGCAGCTCGAACGAGAATGCGCGATTGGACTAGCTCCGCATGATATTGCCCGATACCGACCGCTTCGCTCCCGCATATGTCTCCGTTATAAAGTGAATAGACCAACCGTCAGCGAGTACGGGCGTCGCACCTATTATAGATTCCCTCTCTTGCTTACGTGGTAATCTATAATAGGATAATTGCGGTAACTTGAAAGACTTGAAGGTCTCTTAGCATCCTTGCAGCCACATTGCCAATGATCAACTCTGCTTCGACAATCTAAGATAGAATATCTAGCATTCGAATAACGCATCACCACAGAACCAGGAAAGCAGATTAGTGCGCAAGATCGTCATTGGCATAGCAACTTTTCTTCTGGCGGCGCTCTATGCGCTGTGCTCGTTGTTGCCGCAACGGCAATGCATCGTGTGCATCAGCCGGCAGAGCGATAGCGCGCCGATCGACTTTCGACTCATTAAGGACTATTGCGAGAGCCGCGACCCGGCATGGGAAGTCATCATTCTTCCCAAGCAGCTGCGCAATCCAACGACCTACCTACTCGAGATGATCCGCCAGGTCTACTACATCGCGACGAGCCGCGCCGTGGTGCTGGACTCCTACTGCATCGTCGTCAGCCTGCTGCACGACCGCATTCGCGTGCCCGTCATTCAAATCTGGCACTCCCTGGGCAATATGAAGAGGTTCGGCTACACCGCCTTCGGCACAGACGAGGGGCATTCCGAGGCGACGGCGCGCCTGATGCACATGCACGAGGGCTACGACGCTATCGCCACCTCGTCCTTAAGCTTCGCCGACGAGTTCGCCGCCGCGTTCAACGCCGAGCCGGCCAAACTCTTCGAGGCGCCCCTCCCCCGAGTCGACCTCCTGCTGGACGAGCAGCACCGCGCCCGCCAGCGCGAGGCCATCCTCGCCGCCCACCCACAGCTACGCGGGCGCGAGACCATCGTCTACTGCCCCACCTTCCGCAAGCAGCCGGCCGCCAACGAGGCCGAGGCCGCAGCCGCGCTCATCAATGCCGTCGACTTCGACCGTTTCAACTTCGTCTACAAGCCGCATCCCGTAAGCAAGCAGGTCATCGACGACCCGCGCGTCATCACCATTCCTAGCGGCCAATTCGATGCCCTGTTCGTGGCCGACGTCATCATCAGCGACTACTCCACCGTCATCTACGAGGCTGGCCTGCTGGACATCCCCGTCTACTTGTACGCCTACGATTGGGCCATCTACCGGGAGAAACGCGGCCTCACCATCGATTTCGAAAACGACGTTCCCGCGCTGTTCACAGATGATCCCGACGCAATCATAAAAGCCATCGAGGACGAAGAGTTCGACGCAGACGCTTACCGTGTCTTCGAAAATACCAACGTCACGCTGCCGAAAAATGCGTCGTGCACGAAGACGATCTGTGAAGCCATCATCAGCGTTGCAACATCCTACAAGAATAATTCCTAAGCCGCTGAGCCCTATTCGTGATTCTCATAGAACGCAATGGCGTCCTGGATGGAGCCGTCGAACTTCTTTGTGCCCTTATCCAGCACGATGCCGCGGGTGCAGAACTCTTGCGCAGCCGATGAGGAGTGGGTGACGAAGAGCACCGTCACGTCCTCGTCCTCCATGATCTCGCGCACGCGGGCGAAACACTTCTGCTGGAACTGTTTGTCCCCCACCGACAGTGCCTCGTCCACCACTAGAATCTCCGGATCACTGGACACAGCGAAGGCGAAACCCAGGCGCGACTTCATGCCCGACGAGTAGGTGCGCACCGGTTGGTCGATGTACACGCCCAGATCGGCGAATTCCACCACCTTGGGCTCCAGCGCGGCAATCTCGTCCGCATCGAGCCCCATGGCGTGCCCGCGCAAATGGATGTTCTCGCGCCCCGTGAGCGCCATGTCGAAACCAGCCGTGAGCTCCAAAAGCGCGCTCACCGTTCCGTTCACCGTCACTTCCCCCTTCGTGGGGAACGTCACACCGGTAATCATCTTCAGCGCCGTCGACTTCCCCGCGCCGTTGTGCCCGAGAAACGCCACCGCCTCCCCTTTCTTTATTTCAAAAGAGAGGTCGTTGCTGGCGTTCACCTTGGTAATGAGCTTGCGCTTGTCGCGGCTGCTGAAGATGCTGAAAAACCGCTGCCGGTCGTTCTCGTACAGCTTGTAGGTCTTCGTGACGTGATTGAACTTGATAGCGACGGGCGCCTCGGCGCTAGAGGACATCGGCCACCTCCTCATGCGTGCGCCGGTAGATCACCAGCGTGACCAGCAGCGTGACGGCGAACACCACGACGAAGCCGATAACGGCCTCCGGTTTGTCCCAAATCCACATTTTGTCGTACACCGCGCAACGGTACATCGTGACAATGAACGTGATGGGATTGAGCATCAGCACGAGCTCCACCAACGGCAGCTGCAAGTTGTACACGTTGAAGATAATGCCCGATAGCCAGAACAGCGGCGTGGAGAGCGTTTTCATCAGGTTCATGAAATCCTTGCTGATAGCCGAGAGCAAGCTCGTCACCAGCGAGAACATATTGAAGAACACAAACATGAGCACGAGCGCTACCGGCAGTTGAAGCAGATAGAGATCGAGCGGCTGACCACACAGAAAATAAACGACGAGCAGTGCCATCACGAGCCCCAGCTGAATGACGAACGTCGAAATGCTGAAGATCGTCGGAATGCCTGCGAGGGGAAACTTGATTTTCGTGACCAGATACGAGTATCGCTTGAAGATATTGATGCCCGTACCGAGAATTTCCTGAATGTAGAACCAGGGAATAAGGCCACCCATAAGCCAGAGGATATAGGGGACATCGGAACCCGTCTGGTCAGCGCTGCGCAGCCCAACCTCGAGCGCGAACCAGAACACCAAGATGTACACCGCCGGCTTCGCAAAGAACCACAAAGGCCCCAGCACCGCGCCCGCTGAAATTTTCTTCAGATCGAACAGCCCCAGGCTCAAGATTTGCTTGCGCCATTGCCACTGTTCCTTGAGTATCTCCGAGAGCGTGCCCACGATCCTCGTTTCTCGCAACCGATAATCAGCGAGCCTCTATTCTACCATTGCTTCGCCGCCATCACAGTACCCATACGCGATTGTTCGACCGCAGGAGGCAGGATGGTGAACCGGATGGTGAACCGGGGTTGTGCCCTGAATAGCGGATCGCCCTCATGCACTCGCAGTTATTTCGCACTTCCGTTAGCCGCATCCCTCTCTTCTGCCATCATTGCCGCAACATCCTCCTCGTGATTGCCCTAGGCGGCAGGCACGACTTGAAGCCTGAATCCAAGGCAATCAAGCACATTAACAACAGTGCTGAAGCGAGGGTTGCCCGATTTGCTCAGCGATTTATAGAGGCTCTCGCGTCCGAGGCCCGTTTCCTCGGCGATAGCCTTCATACCGCGCGATCGGGCGATAACGCCGAGCGCATCTGGCAGAATCGCTGGATCCCCCAGCTCTAGGACGGCATTGAGAAACGCAGCAACGTCCTCGCTGGAATTGACATCCAACGATGGATCCCATTCTATCCATTCGCTATTCATAGTCACGCCTCCACGACTCGTAGATCTCCTTGGCGAGTTTAATGTCCTTCGTTTGAGACGACTTCGTGCCTCCAACGAGAGCAGGAGGAGGGCTGCGCCTTCAAGGGCGATATAGACGCGATATCCAGCTCCGAAATGAAATCTCAACTCGAATACTCCATCGCCTACCGCTTTCCAATCCCCCGTCAATGCCCCATAGTGCTTGATCTGAAGGATCCGCGCATTGATACGCGCGATCACATTGCGATCCCTGAGAGAAGACACCCATTTCTCGTAACGCGGAGATTTGACAATCCTCACCGTTGCTCACCCCTTTATTGTATCTTATAGGATACTAATGTCAAGGCGGAATTTGTTTTCCGGAGCGATATCCGACCTTGAGACTGTCCTCGATTCATCGAGTTAGGGCAAGCCCAGCCTTTGCTAGAATAATATCATACATTTGTTCTATTTTCAACGTACAATTACCTTTTATGCAATGCCGACGAGAGGAGGGATAGAAGCATCCCCGTTACATATCAACGCGACTTAGTCCATCTAATTCGCGCTACAGCTCGTCCTTCAGCTCTGCCGCCAGTTCTGCATCGTGCAGGCGCAGGCTGCAATCGTCGGATTTCGGGAAGGCGAGCAGCGGCAAAGAACCGTACCAAATAAGAGCGTCATCGATAACTGCCAAACGCGTCGGTCCGTCCTCGAACCAAGTAGCTTCAACGCCAGCCTCTCCGAGCAGAGCAGCAGCGGCGGTATCTCGGGAATCCGTCTGCTCGCTCGCCGCATGCTTCCGCACCGCGCAAGTCACCTCCAGACCCCTCTCGCGAGCATCCCGCAGCGCGGGCAGAAGCTTCTTTACCGCTGCCTCGCTCGCATAAGGGGCCCTCACCAAAATCGAGCGCTTCGCCTCTCGAATATCCGTTTCGAACCTACCAAGCCAATCGCCCTTCCCAATGAAAGAGCCCCCATTCGCCCCTTCATCCTCATCTGTTGGCGAGCACACTTCGTAGCCAAGGTTTCCATAGGTCTTCAGCCGTTTCTTGTACATGCGCTCGAGCATGGGAACCGAAACGTCCACATAGTCGTAGACGACCACCTCGGTCTTGCCCTCGAACTCGCGATGCAGCCGACCCGACTGCTGAGTGACATTGCCGTCCCAGGCTATGGGCGTCGTCAGGAACAGCGCATCAAGCTGCGGCATATCGAAGCCCTCTCCCAGATAGCTCTCCGTCGCTACCAGAATGAAGGGCTGGCCATCTTCGGACCGCTTAGCCCTCTCGATGGCCTCGCGTCTCTGCTTGGGCGTACCCTCCCCGATCAACAGCCTCGCGTCAAGGCCGAGCGAGCGCAAAGCGTGATGGATCATCCGAGCGTGATACTTCCGCTTCGACACCACCAAGGGCGTGCACCCGGCCGTTACGGCTTCATGAACGTCCTCCACGACCAGGGCGTTTCTCTTGCCGTGCGCGCAAAGCTTCTCCAACACTTGGGAATACGACGCACCCGCCTCCAAATCGGGCAACCGCGCGGCCGAAGAACTCGCCGTTGGAGCTCACCCGAATGCCGGATCCCGCAAAGCGTTCGTCGCTTACTCGATAAAGGGCATCAGATTCTCTTAAAAGAGCCGTCCATCAAAGAGCGCGTATTTGGACAGCTCTTCCATTCCCTACCGCCCGTGCCGGCCGTACCAGCGGGGCTTGTCTTCTTGGCGGGTGTGGCGGCCGTGGTAGTGATGGCGCAGGACTTGGTCGAAGATGCCGAGGCGCCACAATATCAAAAACGACCCCATCAGCATGATGGCGATCATAGCCCACACCGCAACACCGTGGGTACTGCTCATAACCCAGGCGCCCACGCCCAGAAGCGCCGTCCAGGCGTACACGATGACGACGCTCTTGCGCACGCCGTAGCCCTTGCGCAAAAGCATGTGGTGCAAGTGCTTCCGATCGGCCTGCTGGATGGGCTGGTGGTGGTACACGCGCCGAATGATGGCCGCCGCCGTGTCGGCGATGGGGATGGCGGCGATCACAAGGGGCACCGCCAGCACGATGACCGTGGGCGAGCGCATAACGCCCATGAGCGAGATGACGCCGATCATGGCGCCTAAGAGCAGCGAGCCCGAATCCCCCATGAAGATGCTCGCCGGCGCGAAGTTGTAGCGCAGAAACGCCAGCGTCGCGCCCAGCAAAATGATGGACAGCATCGCCGTCTCTTCCAAACCGCGCCCGAAGGCGATGAGAAACAGGAAGAACGACGCGATGGCCGCGATGCCCGCAGCTAGGCCGTCCAGGCCGTCGATGAGGTTGATGACGTTCATGAAGCACACGAGGTAGAGCACCGTCAGCGGATAGGACCACCAGCCGAACTGGATGAACCCGGCGCCCAGAGGGTTTGCAATGCTCGACAGCAGAAGCCCCGAGGCCGCGATGATGGTCGCCCCCAGAATCTGCCCCGCGAACTTCACGCTGGGCTTCAGCGAGTACACGTCGTCCATGGCGCCCACGCACACGATGGTGAGCAGGCCGCACATCACACCAGCATGGTTGATGGCCCGATCGGTGCCGTGGATGTAGAACCCGGCCCAGCCGAAGAAGTACTCCCCGGCCACTTCCACGATGAGCGCCGCCGCGATGCCCGCCGCCATGGCGATGCCACCCATGCGCGGCGTGGGGCGCTTGTTGACGCGCCGGGCGCTCGGGTAGTCGACGGCATCCAAACGCAGGGCGAGCCTCCGTGCCAACGGGACGCACAGATACGTCACAACGAAGGCAAGGAGGCCCAGCACCAGGAAATGTCGCAGAGTTACTCCCACGCGGCGCGCATACGGCCTAGAACTCGAGGCCGCGGAGCCACTCGGTGAGCTCGGCCAAGGTCTCGTCGGTCACGCCCAAACGCTGCTCGCGCTCCTGCAGGTACTTCTCGCGTTCCACGAACTGCGCCAGCTGCTCGTCGGAGAACTCGCTCATGTCGATGGAGCGCACGTCCACGACGCGCTTCGCGAAGTCCGGCAGCTTGTCGTTCATAGCTGTGATCTTCACCACGTCGCCCGTGTGCGGCGCCTCCACGTAGTAGCCGTCGCCCAGATACATCGCCACGTGGTGCACATCCCCGCCGTCGGCGAAGAATAGCAAGTCGCCCGGAAGCAGCTCCTCGAAGGGCACTTCCACGCCCACCTCGCACTGGTAGTAGGTCGTGCGCGGCAGCTCGATGTTGAACACCTCACGGTAGCAGTACTGCACCAGACCCGAGCAGTCGAAGCCGGCCGGGGTCGTGCCGCCCCACAGATACGGCACGCCGAGGAACGAGTTCGCGCAGGCGGTCAGGTCGTTCAGCGTGCGGGCCTCGCGCACCGGCAGGGGCTGGCCCGTGGCGATGAGCGTATCGAAGCCCTCGAAGCGCTCGGCGTCGATGGCATCCTGATGCTGCTGCATCGGCGTGTCCGCCGCGGGCATGGAGGGCTTCTCCAGATACACCGGCACGTGGTAGAGCTCCTCGGCCGCCGCCATCTGCTGGCCCCACTCGGCGAGCGCCTGCTGGTACTCGCTCGTGCGGGCGACGTAATCGCGGTACTCGGCCACGAGCGCCTCGTATTCCACCTTGTCGGTCACCGGATCGAGGTACTTATCCAGCCCCGTGACCTCGTCCTTCACCGGCAGCACGAAGGTGTCGGCCAGCTCGTAGGTCAGTGGCACGTCGAAGCGGGTGAGGTCGTAGGTCTCGATGAGGTCCTGCGGCTTCTCGGAGTAGAAGATGTCCGTGGCGTAGCGGCCCACGAGGAAGTCGCAGGCGCCCACGAAGCTGTCGGAGTTCGACTTGCGCGCGCCCGCGTAGAAATCGCCCATGGAATGGCTGAGCAGGTCGGCGTAGTCGGAAAGCGACTCGTCCACCGTCTCGTACTGACGGAAGTCGCTCATGATGGTGTAGGTGGCGCCGGTGCCGTCGTCCTCGCGCGTGGGCAGCTGCACGGAGTTGCCGTGGTAGGTGCCCTTGATGCCGAACAGGTTGTTGTTCGGCGCCTGAGCCAGCGTGGAGTTGCCGGAGGCGGATTCCAGGATGGCCTGGGCGATCATAACCGACGCGTACAGGTCGTTCTCGGCGGCGATGGTGCGGGCCGACTCGCCCACCAGCGAGATGAACTTCTCGGTGGTGAGGTCCTCGCTGTAGTGGCGCGCCACGTAGGCCGAGTTGTCGATGTGCGTGAAGGAGATGGACGGCACCGTGACGGCCACCTGCTTGAGGGGCGTTTGGGCCTGGCCCTTGATGACGGCGGCCGTGTGCGACTCGTCCGTCACGCCGCCGGCGGCACCAGGATTCTGAATGCCGGAATCCACCGGATTGTCCGTGTCGATGACCGGCTCGTCCGGTTCCGCAGGCTGCTCGGGATCGGTAGGATCGGTAGGATCGACGGGATCCACTGGCTCGGCAGGATCGACAGGATCGGTCGGCTCCGTTGGGTCGGTAGGCTCGGCCGGATCAGTGGGCTCGACAGGATCAACCGGATCACCAGGTTCGGTCGGCTCTACGGGCTCAACAGGATCGGTAGGCTCCGCAGGATCAACGGGATCGGCCGGGTCGACAGGAGCAGTCGGATTCTCTGGATTGTCCGGATCAGCCGGCACCTCGGGAACGACCGGCTCCTCCACATCCGGCGTTTCAGGCTGCGCAGGGGGCAATTACGAGGCTCCTCAGATTCCGGCGTGGTCTCCACAGGAGCGGGAACAGGCTCGGGCTCCGGCTCAGAAACCGCCGTCATCTCGGACTCCGGCACCGTCGGCTCATCATCGACCGCAAGGCTCCACAACTCGGCGCGCTGCGCCTCGGTCAGGCCGCCGAACTTGTCGGCATGACCCGCCATATAGTCAACGCAAGACTTATAGAGGGTCTTGCCTTCTTTGATCCAGACAAGCGCTTCCTCGTAATTGGCCGGAATGTCATGATCCCGGTCGTCCTTAACCGTGTGCCCGTCGCCGTTGTCGGCATAACCGGTGGTGTACGTTGCGGCCACGCCGCCCACAGGGGCAACGACTAGAGCCGCAGCAGTAAGAATAGATACTGCCTCCCTCGGTGAAGTCATCGTGCCTCCTCAGTAGTTGTCGTTTCGCGTTTGCGCATTTGAGTGCGCAAAACCAGGGCAAATTTTTTGCCTTGAAGCCCGCATTATAGCGCGAAGGGAAGACCTGTCCAACCGATAAAATCGATGCATTTGGCAAACGTTGAGCGACCGTCTCGGCGAATTACCTGGTCATACACTCCTATTTGCATCTCTGATCTGGCATTTTGTCACATAACCCGCAAAATGGCGTCTCAAAGACCTCATATTCAACTTCCCGGCGCCGCGGGACGAAGGGCCTTGTTCGCTTATGAGCGGGGTCATCAATCATGTTAGCAAAAGGCGCGCCTACTCGATGACGCGCTTGGCGAAGTCGGGGGCGAAGTAGTCGAAGGTGGCGCGCATGACGCGGCCGCCGCCCGTGGAGGCGTGGATGTACTCGCCGTTGCCGGCGTAGATGCCCACGTGGTAGACGCC
>OGOO01001187.1_pt1 | contig 24344 bp, 22 predicted proteins | sample 1552651 | NCBI WGS metagenome assembly OGOO01 (sample SAMEA2580118, study PRJEB22360) | human gut metagenome | biome: human gut; feature: human-associated habitat; material: faeces | place: Denmark | collected 2008/2010 | reverse complement strand
TAAAGCCTCTCTTTCGCCGTGAGCGGCGTTCTGACAAGGCAAAGGCACACACCCACGGCGCGGAAAATGAGCGCCGAGAAGATCATGCCGACCGCCGCAAGGCCCACGCCCGCCATATAGCGGATATCGACCGCCGCTCCGACGAGGACGAACAAAATGACCTCCGCCGCCAGCCAGAGCTTGCCGAATTTTTCAGAGAGCCGCTTGGCAACGAACGGCGTGCACTTCATCTTAAGTAAGCACGCCATGCTGACGACCGCGAGCAGGCCCGACACCGGCACGATGCCCTCGAGCCAGCCCTCCGCCGCGACGAGCAGCAGCGAGACCCCCAGCACGATGATGACCTTCATGCTGTTGCGGATGCAGTGCGATCGGGCATAGGCAGTCTCGAAAAAGCGGCTGAACAACCACCCGACAAGCGCACCCAGCGCAACGCCGAGCACGATCGACGCAGGGATGCTCAAAAAGTCCGCGGCGTTGGCGCTGCCGCCCTGCGCCGTGTGCAGAAACGTTGTAAACAGCACAATGACGAAGATATCGTCGCACGATGCGCCAGCCAGGATCATCTGCGGGATGCTCTTGTCCGTTCCGCGGCCGCTTTCCATCAGCTGCACCATGCGCGGCACGACGACCGCGGGCGACACCGCCGCGAGCACCGCGCCCATGACCGCCGCCTCCACGCGCGTGATGCCAAGGAAGCACGGCGCGAGCAGCACATAGCCGATGATCTCGCACGTTGCGGGCAGGCACGACATCAGGATTGCCGGACGGCCGACCTTTTTGAGGTCGCCCAAATCGAGCGACAGTCCCGCCTTGAGCAGGATAATAACGAGCGCGAGCTTGCGCAGGTCGGCTGAGATCGACAAAATCGAGCCGTCCAGCACGTTGAGCACGCACGGCCCCAGCAGGATGCCCGTCGCCAGCATGCCGATGATGCGCGGCAGCTTCAACTTTTGGCAGAGCGCGGCCAGCGCAAGGCCGACCAAAAAGATGAGTGCGAGTGAAGTTAACATAATTTTCCTCCTCCGGACACAAAAAAGCTGATGCCCCCTGTGACCGTTCAAAATCACAGAAGTCATCAGCTCAAAAAAGCGGTTTCGGCAGTGCCGTGGGAGAACCTCATTCCCGATTGCGCAGTATAGCAAAGCGCGGGCAAAAATGCAAGCCCTTTTCAAAAATCAGCGCTCGAACGTCACCTGATAGGCCCCCAACACCTGCGTGCAGGGGATGACGGCGGCATTTTCGACCGTGAAAGCCGCCTTTTCATAGTGCGTCGTCTCCTCTTCGGGGATGACGGGCAGCGTTTTGCCAAGGCTGACACCATGCGCGCCGCCTGCAAAGCGCCAGGCGAATTCACAGTCGCAGAATTTCTTGTTTGCTGTGATCTTCTCCGCGGGCACGAGCGTAAACGTACCGTCTTTCAAGTAATAGCAGCCTACGTTGTCCTTTTCCGCAGGGCAGTCGCCCTCGATGCCGACGCCGGTGAACGAGATCGTCAGCTCCGGCAGCGTGAAGGTCGTCTTTTTGCCGTCCTTCGTAAAGGGAACATCGTCCCAGCGGCCGATGTTGACCCAGCCGCGATTGTCGTCTTTTTCCGCGGCAGTGTTGAACTCGAGAGCCCCCGTTTTGCCGTCGCGCACCTCCGCGTTGATGCGCAGCACCGGCCGCAGCGAGGCAAAGCCCTCCGGCAGCAGGGCGCGCAGACGGTCCTGCTCCGCGCCGTAGGCCATGACAAACTGTTCAATGGTCATTGCGCTTCCTCTGTTTCCTTTTGTGCGCGCTCCGCGTCTTGCCTCAGCAGCCGCAGATAGGCGTCGAGATAGAGCTTGTGCGTCACGCTTAAAAGTGCCGAGCGCAGCAGTTCCTTTTCATCCGACTCGTCCTGTCCGACGCTTGCAAGATGGTCGCTCGCGCCGAAGACATAGCGGATGAGATTTTCAAATTCCTCGCAGAAGTAGTGATAAGCGGTCGGCAGATCGTAGGTCTCGTGCTGAATGCCGATCAGCGCGCGGATGTCGTCCATCGCGACGACGCTCTTGATGCACGAGACAAAGATGAGGTACGCAATGCTCTCCGCGCCGTAGGCCTTTTTCTCTGGCCCGGGGATGATCTTCTGCTTAACATAATTGCTGACCATCGAGGCCGTGATGGGACTGAGCCCGCATCCCGTGATAGATTGATTGACATAACGCGTCACCTGTTCGAGATACAGCCCCACGTCGGGGATCTCCCCGAGCCGCGGGATATGAAAGCTTCGGACAGACTCCGCCAGACGGCTGCGCATATTTTCGTCCATAGCTGCTCCTCCGTTCAAACTGCGTTTTCATCATCTTAAACTTTGGTGAAAAAAATGTCAATAAGTTTTCCAAAAACCGATTGACAGTTATTGAAAATCGTTGTATTGTAGTCAAAGATAATTTCACCTGACAACAGGTTTTTGAATAACCGATTATTTTTTTGGAGGCTTCCCCATGATGAAACTGATTGCCGACTCCTCTGCCAACCTCACGATGCTGGAGGGCGTAACCTATCAGAGCGTGCCCATGACCATCCGCGCCGGCAAGCGCGACTTCGTGGACGATGAAACGCTCGACACACACGAGCTGCTCGACTATCTCGCGGCCTACAACGGCAAATCCGGCACGGCCTGCCCCAGCCTCGACGGCTGGCTCAAGGCGTTCGAGGGCGCGGATGAGATTTTCGTCATTACCATCACAAGCAGCCTGTCCGGCACCTGTGCCTCGGCCATGGCCGCGCGCGACGTGTATCTCCAGTCGCATCCTGAGGTCAAAATTCACATCTTTGACACGCTGAGCACGGGACCGGAGATGCAGTTGCTCGCAGAGAAGCTCGCAGAGCTGCACGCCAAGGGCCTCCCCTTCGATGTGATCTGCGAAAAGGCGCAGGAATATCTTGCCACCACGCACCTCTTCTTCAGTCTTAAGTCCCTGCACAATCTGGCGCAAAACGGCCGCGTCAGCAAAATCGCCGCGGGCGCCATCGGCATTCTCGGCATTCAGATCCTCGCCACCGCAAGTCTTGAGGGCACGATCCAGCCCGTTGAAAAATGCCGCGGCGAAAAAAAGACGTGCGCGGCGATGGTACAGAATCTTCTGGAAGCTGACTACCACGGCGGCAAGGTGCGCATCCACCACGCCGAAAATCCAGAGGCGGCTGGGGCGCTCGCCGCTTCGCTGCGCGGGCACTTTCCCGAAGCAGACATTGAGATCCGTCCCTGCCGTGGTCTTTGCAGCTACTATGCCGAGCGCGGCGGCGTGATCGTCGGTTTTGAGACGATGTAAAACCGAACAGACAGCAAAAAGCAGACGGCCTGCGCGAGCCGTCTGCTTTTCTTTATCTCTGCCATTAGGCAGTTGGAGTGGTATCGGAGGTACTGTCGCCCGCTGGGGCGTTGCCGTCAGTGGGGCTTCCCTGCCCGCTGGGCGGTGTGGGGCGCTCGCCGCTGGGCATTTCGGGCACTTCCCCGTCGGGAAGCTCTGGCTTCTCGCCGTTTGGCATCTGACCGTCAAAGCCCTCGGGCAGTTCACCGTCTGGCTTCTGTCCGCCGCCGGGGAAGCCGCCGCCCATGCCCATGCCGGTGGAAACTGTCCCGCTCTGCGCGGTCCCTTCGGTGGAGCTGTCACCCGCCTTGAGGGTATACGCACTGTCCGCCACCACATCGGCAGACGAGAAGAGGATGAAGTTCGCACCGCATCTGGCTGTGCCGCGGTACACAGCATTGCCGTCGGCGTCTTCAATCGTGAAATCCGCGTCCGCGGCGATCAGGCTGCTCTGCGTACTGCCCGGCATGCCGCCAAAGCCCGTTGAGCCGTAAATGACGCAGGGCTGCGTGGCCTCCAGGTTCATGCCCATGCCGCTGCTGCCGCCCGCGGCGAGCACCGTGCCGCCCGAGACGGTAATGGTGCCGTCGGCATCCAGCGGCTCGTTGTCCGCCGTGTTGGCCGTCCACACAATGACTGTACCACCAGTGATGGTCAGCTCGCCGTTGGAGTCAAAGCCGTCGCCGCCGGAGGTATAGGCGTCGATCGCACCGCCGGAGATCGTCATCGTGAAGTCGTAGTCCGTCAGGTCGGAATTTGCCGCATTCAGGCAGTCGTCCGAGGCGTTGATCGTAATATCGCCGGAGCAGACGTTCAGCTCCGCACCCTCAAGGCCCTCGCAGCAATTCGTGATGTCGATCGTGGGGCCGTCCGTGCCGTCCGCACCGATGTTCAGCACCAAGTCGCAGTGAATGGCGTCGTCCGCAGCGTCGATCGTCAGCGTGCCGCTCTCGACGTTCAAGAGTTGTTCTGCGTTGATGGCATCGTTGATGGGCGCGTCGATATTCAGTGTCAAATCGCGGATGGTCAGCGACGCTTCGCCGTCCTCGTCCGTCGTCGCGCCGGATTTGATACCGTTTTTGCCGTTGGCCGTGATGGTCAACTCTCCATCGCCGCAGAGGGTGACAGTCGAGCCGTCCTTACACTTAATGACGGCGTTTTCGGCATTTTCGTTTTCGGGGTAGTTGTCGTCATTGTTCTGCTCGGTATCGCTCAGGGAATTTTCCGTACCGTTGGAAACAAGGATGGTCACCTCGCTCGACTTGCCGCAGGTGATGGCGGCGGTATCCTCACTCGTGAGAGTCAGGCCGCTCAGCACCAGCGTCACGCCGGTCGTACCTTTTTTCACCTTGATGGAGCCGTCCGCGCAGCTGCCCGAGACGGTGTAGGTACCGCTGTCGGTGATGGTGAGCGCCGTGCCGTCGATCTCGTAGCCCGTGTTAGTCTCGCCCGCGGCGATCACGCTGCTGTCGGTAAAGGTAAAGGTCACATCGCTTGCCGCGTCCGCCGTACTATTGTTTATCGTACCGGCGCAGGCCGTGAGTGACAGCGCCAGCGCCGACGCGCACAGGAAAGGCAGTAGTTTTTTCATCATAATATCTCCTCGATCAATGATCTTACATGGTCCTCTCAGGGCGGGCGCGAGCTTTTTTCGCTCTCTGCGCCCGCTCCTTTGAGGATGGGGACAGCATACCCGCTTTGCCTAAAAGTTACCTAAAGAAAGCAAAGATTTTACCTTTAGGTTACTTTTAGGTTGCGCGTTCATACTTGAGCGCACAAAGGAGGTTTGACACCATGGCGATTCAATGCTGTTTTGAACGATATGAAAAGAAATACTGCCTGACCCTTTCCCAGCAGCGTTTTTTATTGGAGCGGATGACGCCCTATATGAAAAAGGACGCGTACGGCGAGTACACCATCTGCAACATTTATTATGATACCGACGACTACCGCCTGATCCGCGCGTCGCTCGAAAAGCCCGTCTATAAGGAAAAGCTGCGCGTGCGCAGCTACGGCGTGCCGCAGGCGGACGGCAGGGTCTTTGTCGAGCTCAAGAAGAAGTTTGACGGCGTTGTCTACAAGCGGCGCATCACGATGGACATCCAGAACGTGGAGCCGTTTCTCTCCGGCGAGCTGCCGGGTGAAAATTTCGGCCAGATCGGACGTGAGATCGGCTATTTTCAGTCGTTTTATCAAACCGTGCCCAAAGTCTTCATCGGCTACGACCGGCTCGCCTTTGCGGGCATCGACGATCCGCAGCTCCGCATCACGTTCGACACCAATTTAAGGTGGCGCGATACGGACGTCAACCTTCGCCTCGGCAACCACGGTGCACCCATCGCGCTGCCCTGCGGCGATGTGCTGATGGAGGTCAAAATTCCCGGCACGTGCCCGCTGTGGCTCTGCCATCTACTCTCCGACGTCGGGGCGTTCCCCGCGTCGTTTTCCAAATACGGTGCCTGCTACCGTGACGAGTTGTCCGCAGGCGTCCACACGGCCAATTTAAAGGAGGATACCTTCTGTGCTTAACTCGATCTTAGGAAGCGAATTGACGCTCGTCTCGTTTCTCATCTGTACGGCAGTGTCGCTGCTGCTCGGCGTCGGCACGGCGCTCGTTTCCATGTACCGCTCGCGTACGACGCAGAGCTTCGCTGTCACGCTCGCGATCCTGCCCGCCGTGGTGCAACTTGTCATCATGCTGGTGAACGGCAACCTCGGCGCGGGCGTCGCGGTGGCGGGCGCGTTCGGGCTCGTGCGCTTCCGCTCCGCGCCGGGCACGGCGAAGGAGATCGGCGCGCTGTTCCTTGCGATGGCCATCGGCCTTGCGACGGGCATGGGCTATGTGGGGCTTGCCGTCATAGCGTTTGTCATCGTCGCGGCGATGATGCTGCTGCTCACGGCGGTGAACTTCGGCGGCGCGAACGAGCACGAGCGCGAGCTCAAGATCACGATCCCCGAAAGTCTCGACTACGACGGTCTTTTCGACGATCTCTTTGAAAAGTACACCAAGTCCTGCGTGCTCGAGCGCGTGAAAACGAGCAACATGGGCACGCTCTACGAGCTCACCTACCGCGTCATCCTGCCTGACGGCAACGCGCCCAAGGCGTTTTTGGACGAACTGCGCTGCCGCAACGGCAACCTGAACATCATCTGCGGGCGCGAGGCGACGAAAGACGCGCTCTGAGGCATCTTGATTTTTGCCCGCGCGCTCTTTATACTACACGTATCACCGGAAATCAGAGGGGGAACCTTTTATGCGGCTGCTGATCGCAGAAGATGAGGTCGATCTCGCCGAGGCGCTGACGGTCTTTTTTGAAAAAAATCACCTTTCCGTCGACGCCGTGCACAACGGCTTCGACGCCTATGAATATGCCTCGTCGGGCGCGTACGACGCCGTCATTTTAGACGTGATGATGCCCAAGATGGACGGTATTCAAGTGCTCGAAAAGCTGCGGCAGGAGGGTGTGAAAACGCCCATCATGATGCTCACGGCCAAGGGCCAGAAGAGCGACCGCATCACGGGCTTCAACGCCGGCGCGGACGACTATCTTCCCAAGCCCTTCGACCCCGACGAGCTCTTGAGCCGCGTGCGCGCCATTCTGCGCCGCAGCGAGGCCTACCAGCCGACGGTGCTCGCCTACGGCGATCTGACGCTCGACCCCGACAGCGGCAATTTAAGCTGCGGCAGCGAGTCCATCCGCCTGAGCGGGCGTGAGTTCCAGATCATGGAGCTTTTCATGCGCTCACCGCGGCAGGTCTTTTCCGCCGAGCGCATCATGGAGCGCGTGTGGGGCTGGGATAATGAGGCGGAGATCAACGTCGTATGGGTGAACATCTCGAATCTTCGCAAAAAGCTCAAGTCCATCGGCTCGCACGTCACCCTGCAGGCAAACCGCGGCCTCGGCTACGTGTTGGAGGAGAGCGTATGATCAAGAGCCTGCGAAACCGCTTCATCAGTATCGCGATGCTCTCCGTCACGGCGGTGATGCTGCTGCTGACAATCATCCTGAACGTCGCGAACTACGTCTCGACCGATTCCGACCTGAAGCAAACGCTGACGCTCATCTACGAGAACGCGGGCACCATCCCCCACTCGCGCTTTCAGCTGCCGGACAGCGCCAACGCGCCGACGCCGCTGGAAAATGACGACGGCAACGGCGACATCGGCATCGCTCCGCCGGATGCGCAGGATGTGCAGGCCCCGCCCGATGACAAGGTCGCGCGGCGCGAGGGACCGTTTACCGCGGAAACACCGTTTTCCACGCGTTTTTTCGTCCTGCGCTACACCTCCGACGGCACGCTGACACAGGAAAATCTTGACAACATCGCCTCCGTCACGGCGGAGGACACGCAGGAATATCTCTCCGCCGCGCTTGTGCACGGCGCTGGTTACGGCTACTGCGGCTACCGCTTTTTCGTCGCGCAGACGGACGACGGCGAGAACATCGCCATCTTCCTCGACTGCTACCACGAGCTGCGCGCGATGCGCGTGGTGCTCGTGTGGTCGCTGCTCGCCGATGCGGCATGCATCCTGCTCGTCTTTTTACTCGTCGTGCTGCTCTCGCGCCGAGCCATCGATCCCGTGGTGCGCAGCGCGCAGCAGCAAAAGCAATTCATCACCGACGCGAGCCACGAACTGAAAACGCCCATCACTGTCATTGCCACGAGCCTCAAGGTGCTCGAAATGGAGACCGGCAAGCAGAAGTGGATCGACAAGGCCATGGCGCAGACGGAAAAGCTCACCTCGCTCGTCAACTCGCTCGTCACGCTCTCACGCATGGACGAGGAGGATTCGCCGCTCAAGATGGAGGACTTTCCCGTGAGCGACGCTGTGCGCGAAACGGCGGAATCGTTCACCGACTTTGCCGCGTCGAAGGGGCACGAACTGCACCTTTCGATCACGGACGGCCTCACCTATCGCGGCGACGAGTACGCCGTGCGCCAGCTCGTCTCGATCCTGCTCGACAACGCGGTCAAATACGCGCTGCCGGATTCGCCCATCGAATTCTCGCTCGAAAAGGCGAAGCGCGGCGTCGTCCTCCGCTCGTCGAACGCCTGCGAGGATGTTGCTCCGGAAAACGCGCAGAAGCTCTTCGACCGCTTTTACCGTGCCGATCAATCCCGCTCGTCGGGCAGCGGCTTCGGCATCGGCCTTTCGATCGCGCGCTCGATCTCCGAGGGGCACCACGGCTCCATCCGCGCCATCGTGGACGACGGGAAGATCACCTTCACCGCCGAGCTCAAATAAACGGCTTTTGGGCAAAAAACGCTTCGCAGAACTTCTGCGAAGCGTTTTCCTTATCAAAGGCTCTTCTCCCCGCCTGTGACGGTCTCGATGGCGCAGGCAATGAACTTTTTCGCTGCGGGCGAGGCCTCCCTAAGCGACGGGACGGAGATGCCGAGCGTGACGAACTGCGGCGGGTTGAACGGGACCTCCGCCACCGTACCGCTCCACTTGCGCGAGATGAGCCGCTGGTTGAAGCTGACGCCAAGCCCCGCCTCGACCATGTTGTAGGTCGTAAAGCCGTCGCGCGTCGTAAAGCAGGTCTGCGGGTGCAGGTCGTGCTGCTCGAGCAGGCGGTCCTGATCGGTGTCGTGATTGGGCGAGGTGTGGATGAACGGCTCGTTCTGCAAGCGCATAAGCGGAAAGGCATCCGCCTCTGCCAGCTCGTGTCCGCGCGGCAGCCACGCGACCAATTCGTCGCGAAAGACCGGCAGCCAGTCATACTTATCGCCGTGCATCTGCGCGCCGAAGCAGCAGTCGACCGAGCGCTCGTTCAGCCAGCGCGCCATCTCGAGGTTGCCGCCCTCCTGCATGCGCACGGTCACGCCCGGATAGCGGGCGCGGAACGCCGTCAGGATCTCTGGCATCCACAGGGCCGAAATGCTGTAATAGCAGCCGATCGTCAGCGAGCCCTTTGACACGCCGCCGATCTCCGCGCTGAGCTGCTCGGCGTTGTGGTGCGCGCGCACGACCTCGCGCAGCAGCGGCAGCATGAGCTTTCCGTTTTCCGTGAGCTGCACGCCCTTTTTGCTGCGAAGAAACAGCGGAAAGCCGAGCTCTTCTTCCAGCGTGCCGATCATGCGCGTCACGCCCGACTGCGTGTAGCCCAAAAGCTCCGCCGTGGCCGTCAGGCTGCCGAGCTCTGCCGCGGCAAGGAACGCCTCGCATTTGACCGCTTCCATACGCCCTCCTATCCATGATTTTATGTCATGTTTTTCATTTCAAATAACCGTTTGCGTCATGTTTTCTCTTATTCTACAATAGCAGTCAGAAACCGTCAATCCTGTTTTTGAAACGAGGTCTTTTTTCATGGAGCATCGTCTTTCTTTTTCCTGTGATTATCTCGAGGGCGCGCATCCCGCCATCCTGCAGCGCATGTGCGAAACGAATTTTGCGCAGACCGCCGGTTACGGCACGGATGAATACTGTGAATCCGCGCGCGAGAAGATCCGCGCCGCTTGCGGCGCGCCGAACGCGGAGATTCACTTCCTTGTCGGCGGCACACAGACGAACGCGACCGTCATCGACGCGCTGCTGCGCTCTTACGAGGGTGTGATCGCCGCGGACACGGGGCACATCAGCGTGCACGAGGCCGGCGCCATCGAGTTCGGCGGGCACAAGGTGCTCACGCTGCCGCAGGAGAACGGCAAGATCACCGCATCCCAAATCCGCACACTACTTGATCAGTACGAGGACGACGCGAACCGCGACCACACGGTCATGCCCGGGATGGTCTACATCTCCCAGCCGACGGAGTACGGTACGCTCTATTCCAGAAAGGAGCTCGCGGCCATCAGCGCGCTCTGCCGCGAAAAGCGTCTGCCGCTCTATATCGACGGCGCGCGCCTTGCCTACGCGCTCGCGTGCTCTGAAAACGACGTGACACTGCGCGACCTTGCCGCGCTGTGCGACGTTTTCTACATCGGCGGCACGAAATGCGGCGCGCTGCTCGGCGAGGCGGTCGTCATTCCCCAGCCGGGGCTCATTCCACACTTTTTCACCATCATCAAGCAGCACGGCGCGCTGCTCGCCAAGGGACGGCTGCTCGGCATCCAGTTCGACACGCTCTTTACCGATGGGCTCTACGAGCGCATCGGCGCAGACGCCGTTCGCTACGCCGACGCTATCCGGCGCGCGATGGTGGAAAACGGCTATTTGCCCTGTTTCCCCTCCCCGACGAACCAGAGCTTCTGCATCGTCAGTGAGCAGCAGCGCAAAGAGCTCGCCGAGCGCGTGGACTTCTCCGTCTGGGAGCAATATGACGAGACGCACAGCATCATCCGCTTTGCCACAAGCTGGGCGACGCGGGAAGAGGATGTGAACGCGCTCTGTCGCATCCTGTGCGAGTGCGCCGCGCGGGAAAAGGCGGCATCCTAAAGCGTCAATCAACAAAAAAGAGCTTTCTCCGATTTTCAGGAGAAAGCTCTTTTTATTTCATTGCGCTGCGCTCAGTTCTTTTTCATCAGCTGTTCATCCTGCTGCAAAAGCTGCTGCGTGATGATATCGAGCTGCCGGTGCTTGGCCATGCGGTCGGCGATGTTGTTCTGCACCAGCTCCGTCTCCTGATGGCCGCGGAAGGACAGCTTAAGCAGAATCGGCGTCAGGATCGTGCCGCATACGACCGTGATGACGACCGGCGTCATCATCGCGGGCGACAGCACACCCATCGAAAGGCCGCGGTTGGCGACGATCAGCGCGACTTCGCCGCGGCAGGCCATGCCCACGCCGACCTGGATGCTCTCGCGCGTGGTGAACTGGCACGCCTTGGCGCCAAGGCCGCAGCCGAGGAGCTTCGAGATGATCGAAACAAGCAGCAGCAAAATCGAGAAGACGACTATGCCGCCCGTCAGGCCCGTGATCTGCACATTGATACCGATGCTCGCGAAGAACACCGGCGTGAGCAGAAGATACCCGAGGGGGTTGTACTTCGTCTGGATGTAGGTGCCCTTGGGCGTGCACGCGACGGCAAGGCCCGCGGCGTAAGCGCCCGTGATATCAGCGACGCCGAAGAACTCCTCGGCGCAGTAGGCCATCACAAGGCACAGGACAAAGGCGAACACGGAGTTTCTGTGGCTGGCCCAACCGTGCTGACGCTTGAGCATCCAGCAGAAGATGCGGTTCGCGCCAAAGCCGACCACGAAGGCAAAGACGAAAAAGCCCACGATCTTGAGGAGCACCATGCCGATGCTCTCGTCACCGCCGGCAAGGCTGCAAACGAGCGTCAGGGCGATCAGGCCGAGCACATCGTCGATGAGCGCGGCGGCCAAAATCGTGTTGCCGACCTTGGTCTCGAGCTTTTTCATCTCCTTGAGCGTTTCGACTGTAATGCTCACGGACGTGGCCGTCAGGATGGTGCCGATGAAGATATTTTCAATAAAGCCGGTGCTCTCGATGAGTCCGAGCTCATCCGCGCCCCAGGCAAGCGCCGTGCCCATGAGAAACGGCACGACCACGCCGAGGACCGCGACCATGAAGCCCGCCTTGCCGCTGTGCTTGAGCTCGTTGACGTCCGTGCCCATACCGGCGGAGAACATCAGCACGATGACACCAAGCTCGCTGAGCTGCTTGGTGAACTCCGTTTCCGAAAGAAGGCCAAGGCCCGCGGGGCTGAGAATCAGGCCCGCGATCAGCGCGCCCACGACCTGCGGCATCTGAAACTTCTGCGCAATGAGGCCCAGAATCTTCGTGCTCAGCAGAATCAGCGCAAGATCCAGCAAAAAGTGATACGACATATTGATTTCCTCCCAAACTCTCTGATCTCTATCCAAATTCTTCCGTTTCATTTCGCGAGGCTCTATTCTAACTTCTTTTTTTCTTTTTTCAACAGTCAGAATCACCAAGGAAACGGAAGAATTCCTGCACAGCTCAGGCAAAATGCAATATATCTTTCATTTTTAACGTGAAATGTTTGCTTTGATTCCGTTTCCATAGCCGTTTTCACAAAAAGCAGCGTCAAATGCAGCGTTAAGAAGCCGCGAAATATGGACAGATTCATTGAATTTCTCTATGATTTACAGGGATATCGTCTATATTGTCCACACATCGTGCACATTTTGTCGCTCACGCCCATTTTGCATCTTTTCCTGCATTTTGCGCATTTTCGTCGCACAATGCGCCGTTTCTCCCCTTGCCGCGGCGGCGCGGGCGTGGTAAAATCGGCCTTGTGACATGAACAAAGGAAAGGACGAGCCATGAATCAGAAAGAACTCAATGAACTGCGCCGGCGCTTCCGGCTCGATAAGAATAATTTCAGCCGCGTGTACGGCTGCTATGTGAACTCCAACCGTGAGATCATTGCGTGGGTCGATACCTCGATGGGCCTCATGCGGCAGGAGGAGCAGGAGATGTACCTGGGCCTTCTCAAAAAGTCCCTCTCCGGCACGCTTGGCAAGAACCTCATCGACGTGGTGTTCTCCACGCAGCAGGTCGCCGACAGCGATGAGCACCGCCTCTTGCAGACTCTTCGCCAGACGGAGCTCAAGGACCCCGCCTCGCGCGAAACGCTCTGCCGCCAAATCATCGACTGCATCGACATGGGCGAGACGAACTATCTCATCCTCCTCGTCGCCGACGCCTACGACGTGCCGCACCGCAGCAAGGACGGCGAGATTCAGGCCGACGCGTCGAGTGAGGTCTTCAAGTACTTTGTCTGCTCCATCTGCCCCGTCAAGGCCCCGACGCTCGAACTGCGCTACGACCTTGACCAGAGTGAGTTTCACTCAAGCTCCACCGGCTACATCGCGACCTCGCCCGAGCTCGGCTTCCTCTACCCCGCGTTCGACAACCGCACGGCGAACATTTACAATGTGCTGTTCTACTCGAAAAACGCCGCGGAGATCCATCAGGAGGTCATCGACGCGCTGTTCCACGTCGACCCGCCGATGTCTGCCGAGGAGCAGAAAAACGCCTTTGGCTCGGCGCTTGCCGACGCGCTCGACAAGGATTGCAGCTACGATGTCGTTCAGTCCGTGCACGAGCAGATCAGAGCGCGCATCGAAGATCACAAGGAGAGCAAAGACCCCGAGCCGCTTGAAATGACGGCGGGCGACGTCGGCGGCATCCTTGCCAGCAGCGGCGTGAACGACGAGCAGATCGCAGCGTTCCAGCGCGAGTGCGATGAGCAGTACGGCGAGAACGCCGCGCTGAACCCGAACAACATCATCGAGAGCAAGAAGTTTGAGATCACGACCCCCGAGGTCAAAATTTCCATTGCACCGGAGAACAGCTATATGATCGAAGCGCGCGTCATCAATGGCCGCAAATACCTCCTCATCCCCGCCGACGACGGCGTGGAGGTCAACGGCATCGGCGTCAACATTCCCGGTCTTGCGAAAGATGAATAAAAAAAAGGAGAGAGGCCGCAGCTTCTCTCCTTCTCTTTTTGACCATTTACGCCCTGCTCTTGTAGAGGTCAGCGATGATATCGGCGCACTTGTCGATGCCGAGCTCGCCGCTGTCGAGCGTGATGTGGTAATTCTGCGCATAGCCCCACTTCATGTTCGTGTAGAAGCGGTGATAGGCCGCGCGGCGCTTATCCTTGTCGTGCATGCGCTGCTCGGGCGACTGCTCGCGCTCGCCGTAGACCTCGACGATGCGCTTGGCGCGGAACGCCATATCTGCGTGGATAAAGACCTTGAGGCACTTGGCCTTGTCCTGCAAAATGTAGTCCGCGCAGCGGCCGACGATGACGCAGGGGGCCTTTTCGGCAAGCTCGCTGATGACGTGGCACTGAATTTCCCATAGGATGTCCTCGTTCGTCGGGCCGAACGCGCGGTTCGAGAGCGCTGAGGCCAGGAAGCCGCCGGGTGTGTACTCGCCCGCCTCCTTGACATAATTTTCTGCAAAGCCGCTCTCCTCGGCGATCTTCTGGATGAGCTCTGAGTCATAGCAGGGGATACCGAGCTGCTCTGCAACCTTTTTGCCGACCGTGCGGCCGCCGCTGCCGAATTCACGGCTGATGGTGATAATATGATTCATAATACAGTTGCTCCTTCCGTATTGAGTTCCCGATACGTTTTTACAATCATACCCGCCGCGATAACGAATGTCAACACATCCGACACCGGCATGGAGTACAGCACGCCGTCAAGGCCGAAAAAGCGCGGCAGCAGCAGTGCAAAGCCCACGCCGAACACGACCTCGCGCACCATGGAGAGCATCGTGGACGAGAACGCCTTGCCCACAGCCTGCAAAAAGATGAAGCAAGCCTTATTGACGCAGGCGAGCACCATCATACAGAGGTAGGTGCGGAATGCCTTGATCGCAAAGTCCGTGTAGTAGCTGCTCTCGTTCGCCGCGCCGAAGACGGCGATGAGCTGACGCGGGAAGCCCTCGGCCAGAACGGGCGCGACAGCGCCGACGATCGCCTCGCAGAGCAGGAGCTTTGTAAAGAGCACATGCACGCGCGTCTTTTTCCCCGCGCCCATGTTGTAACCTACGACGGGAATGCAGCCCGCCGCCATGCCGACGACGATGGAAATGACGATCTGGAAGAACTTCATCACGATGCCGACGACGGCCATCGGGATCTGCGCGTACTGCTCCTGCGAGAATATCTCATCCAGCGCGCCGTACTTGCGCAGCATGTTGTTGATGGCCGCCATCGCCGCGACGAGGCTGATCTGCGAGAGAAAGCTCGTGATGCCGAGCGTCAGCATCCGGGTACAGAGGCTTGCGTGCAGGCGGAAGTCTCCCTTCCCCGGCTTGACGGTCTTCATGCGGCAGAGATACCACACCGCAAGCACCGCCGTGACGATCTGGCCCAACACGGTGGCGACCGCCGCGCCCATCATGCCCCACTTACATTCAAAGATGAAGATGGGGTCTAAAATGATGTTGAGCACCGCGCCCGCGAGCGTGGAGATCATGGCAAACCGCGGGTCGCCGTCGGCACGGATGACAGGGGTCATCGCCTGACCGAACATATAAAACGGGATGCCGAGCGAGATATAGAAGAAATACTCCTGCGCATAGCGGAACGTCTCCTCGTTCACCGTGCCGCCGAACATCGAGATGATAGCGTCGGCGAAGATGAGGTACAGCGCCGTGAGCACAAGGCTGCTCGCGGCCGACAATACGACCACGCTGCCGACGCTCTTTCTTGCCTCTCCCACTTCGCCCTTGCCGAGCGAAATGCTGACGAACGCGCAGCAGCCGTCGCCGATCATCACGGCGATGGCGAGCGCCACGACCGTGAGCGGAAAGACGACGGTGTTTGCCGCGTTGCCGTAGGAGCCCAGGTAGCTTGCGTTGGCGATGAAGATCTGGTCGACAATGTTATAGAGCGCGCCGACGAGCAGCGAGATGATGCACGGGACGGCGTAGCGCCGCATGAGCTTTCCCACGCGCTCCGTCCCCAAAAACTGGTTTGTGTTTTCCATGGTGGTCTTCCTCCTGCACATAAAAATAAGAGATGCGTTCCGCCGGATCAATCCGGACTTACGCATCTCTGCTGCACGATTTGACTATGAAGTTGTCTTCTCCCTCCTTTTTCCGTAAAAAAGCGTGCGGCGTTTCTGCAACCGGATTTACGCAGAAACGCCACACGCTGTGAATTGATTTTATCAAATTGTTTCGAGCATTTCAAATGTTTTTTGCGGCACGGGCCGCAAATTTTTATTTAGTCCTGCTCCATAAAGCTACGGATATAGGCGATCAGCATTTTCGCCGTGCCCTCAAAGCCGAGCACATCGCTCTTGACGGTCATGTCGTAGCCGCGGGCGTCGCCCCACTTCGTCTCGCAGTAATAGTTGTGGTAGGACTTTCTGGAGCGGTCGACCTCTTTGATCTCCTCGATTGCGTCCTCGGCAGACAGGCCCTTCTTCTCCATCACGCGGCTGACTTTGGCTTGCTGGTTGCCGCAGATGAAAATGCTCAGCATATTGGGGTTGCCCTTGAGCACCTGGTCGCCGCAGCGACCGATGATGAGGAAGCTCTCGCCGTTTGCTGCCTTGTCACGCAGCATGGCGAACGTCTTTTCCGCCACGTTGACCTCAAGAGAATTCGAATACTTGCCGATGCGGCGCGAGGCAAAGAAGTTGACGGGCTTTTCGTCCATCTTGCGGATCATTTCCTCGCTGTAGCCTTCGGAAACGATCTCCTTTTCGATGGAGTCCTTGTCATAGAGCTTAATACCGAGCTCTTGCGCGATCATGTCGGCAATGTAATGGCCGCCGCTGCCGTGCTCGCGGCCAAGGGTGATGATGATCTGGTTTTTCATGGGATCGCACTCCTTTCCTTTTTCCGTTTACAGATAGCGCAGGAATAAGTAGGCCGTGGAGACTGCCATGACAATGATCGTCGCGGGCACACAGTACTTGCAGTAGCGGCCCCAGCCGATGGGATAGCCGCCCTTGGCCGAAGCCGAAGTGCCGACGACGTTGGCGCTCGCGCCGATGGGCGTCGCGTTGCCGCCGAGGTCCGTGCCGAGCGAAAGCGCCCAGGCAAGCACGCCGATATCCATGCCCTCTGTCGCGGCGATGGCGCGGATGACAGGGATCATGGTCGCGGCAAAGGGAATATTGTCGACAAAGGCGCTCGTGATGGCCGAGAGCCACAGAATGACGATCACAATAACCGCGATATTGCCCTCACTGACCGAGGTGATGAAGTTCGCGATCATGTTGAGCACACCTGTCTTTTCAAGGCCCGCCACGGAAACGAACAAGCCGATGAAAAAGAGCAGCGTCTTATAGTCCACGCCCTCAATGATTTCTATAACAGATTTTTTGCCGCTGGTCAAGCCCAAAACGATCAGCGTCAAAATCGCGACAATCACGCCGATGCACGCGACAGAAAGTTCCGTCTGCGCGTGCGTGATGAGCAGCACGACCGCCAGCAGGAAAACGCCTGCGCTCGCAAGAAATGCCTTCTTGTTCGTGATGGCCGTCGAAGGCTCGGGACAGGTGACAGGGCCGCCGTTGGCATGCTCGGCGCGCTCAAGTTCCTTGCGGAAGCAGAGCGTGAAGTAAATGAGCATGAACACAAAGCAGATCGCCACGACCGCGCCGGTATTTTCGATGAAGTCGAAGAATGTGTAGCCGAGCGAGGTGCCGATGATGATGTTCGGCGGGTCGCCGCACATCGTGGCCGCACCGCCAAGGTTCGCGCAGAAAATTTCAGACAGGATCATCGGCACGGGGTCGAATTTCATCGTCTGCGCCAGCTCGAGCGTGACGGTGGCGAGAAACAGCACGACCGTGATGCTGTCGATGAACATCGACAAAAACGCCGAGAGCGACATAAAGCAGATGAGCAGCGGCACCGTGCGGTAGTGTACGAGCTTGGCAAGCGTCAGGCACAGCCAGCGGAAAAAGCCCGCCTTGCCGAGGCCCTCGACCATGATCATCATGCCGGCGATAAACAGGATCGTTGACCAGTTGATGCCAGCGGTGCTCTCCTCACTTGCGCCGTACCAGAATGTGCTCTGGAAAAACGCGCCGAGGTTGAGCGTCTCCAAAATGGCGCTCATCGAGTGCATGCAGACGCCGAACACCAGCACGAGCACGAGCGCGCCGCTCCCGAGCGTAATGTAATGCCGTTCAAACTTATCGAGGATAATAAGCAGGAACATAGTGACAAAAATGCAGATGGCAATGATCTGAGCAAACATGTTATTCCTCCCTGTGCTGTGGAATTCCCAGCGCGAGTCATTATATCGGTCTCTTACGCGGAAGCGAAATGTTATCTTGACATGGAGGATATGTCATTTTTCTATGCCGTCCGAATTTTCCTGATTTCATGCGGCTTTTCGACGGTGTTTACTTTTCGTCAAGGTTCTGTTCTTTTTTCCCGAATACGCTTGCGCCGCCGCTTCGCTTCTGTTACAATCAGTCTTGCCGTCCGCAAGGTGCGGACGAATGCTTTTCTCTTCCGTCAAATTTTACGCAGTCAGGTTCCTCGCCGCCGCGCAGAACCCCACTTATTTTCTTTTTCAGAGGAGCTTGCTTTTTTATGAACATCAGCTACGACAGCTACCGCGTCTTTTATTACGCCGCCAAATTCCGCAGCTTCTCGCAGGCCGCCGCGGCGCTCTACAGCAACCAGCCCAATGTGACACGTATGATCCGAAAGCTCGAATCCGAGCTCGGCTGCGCGCTGTTTTTCCGCTCGCCGCAGGGCGTGCGCCTCACGCCCGAGGGGGAGAAGCTCTACACGCACATCGCCGTCGCGTTTGAGAGCATCGAGGCAGGCGAAGAGGAGGTCCTCTCCGACCAGAGCTTGCAAAGCGGTATCGTCCACATCGCAGCGAGCAGCCTTGCCCTGCGCACGCGGCTTTTGCAGGTGCTCGCGCGCTACCGCCGCGCATATCCGCACGTGCGCATCTGCCTGACGAACCACTCTGCCTCCCACGGCCTCGCCGCCGTGCAGAACGGCCTTGCCGACTTCGCCATTCTGGCAGAGGGCGCGTCCGTGCCGGATTCGCTCACGGCGCAGAAGATCGACGAAATTCAGGAGATCCCCATCTGCGGCCCGGCGTTTTTGGAGCTCACCGAGGAGCCCGTTTCGCTCAAAAGGCTTGCCGACTACCCGATCATCAGCTTGACGGTGGGGACATCGTCGCACGACTTTTATGCCGAGCTCTTCCTGCGCCACGGTCTTTCGTTCAGCCCCGATGTGGAGGTCGAGACCACGGCACAGGTGCCGCCCGTGGTGCAGAGCGACCTTGGCGTCGGCTTCGTGCCGCGCGAGATGCTTTACGGCACGCCGGAGGCAAGCGGTATCTACCCCATCACGCTCGAAGAGCCCATTCCTGCGCGCAGCGTCTTCCTCTTCCAGCGCAAGACGCAGCCGCTGAGCATCGCCGCCAAAAAGCTGCGGCAAATGCTGCTTGAAGACGCGCCGCAGGAGAGTGGAAAATAATCAGACAAAGTCCCGCCGGTTTCGAACCGGCGGGACTTCTTTCATATATGAATGCTTAATCGGCACGCTGCACGCGCTTTTCTTTGCGGTCAAGATAGAGGTAGAAGCCGACGTTCAGGATTACGCCGGCCAGCGTGGACACCGGCGCGGCAAGGCCAATCTTCGTCAGGCTCGCGTTCGGCTGGATGCTCATCACATACGCAAACGGCAGACGCACCAACAGCGTTTGGATGAGACCCTGTGCCATGACCCAGAGCGTCTTGTTGTTGCCGTTGAAGTAGCCGAGCATGCTGAAGAGGATCGCCGTCAGGATGGTCTCGGGCGCGAAGCCCTTCAGATACTCAAAGCCTTTCTGCACGACCTCGGCATCCGGCGAGAAAAATCCCGCCAACGCATCGCCCTTGAGCATCACGAGCGCGAATACGGCGCAGCCAAAAAACAGCCCCACGCCGATGCCCGTCAGCATCGACTGCTTTGCGCGCTTCTGATTTCCCGCGCCCACGTTCTGCGCGACGAACGACGCCATCGACTGCATCAGCGCGCTGGGAATCAGCATGGCGAAGTTGATGATCTTGCTCGCAACGCCGTAGCCCGACGACGCCGCAAGGCCCAGCCGGTTGACAAACGCACACAGCGCCAGAAACGACAGCTGCGTCAAAAGCTCCTGCAAGGCAAGCGGCAGACCGATGCTCAAAAACTTCTTACATTGAGGATTGAATCGAAAGTCCGCGCGTGATGGCAAAGGGCAGCTTCTTTTTGATGAGCAGCGCAACTGCGAGCACCACGCTGACAGCCTGCGCCAGAACCGTCGCGATGGCCGCGCCCGCGGCGTCCATGCCAAAGAGCGCAACTAAAACGAGGTCGCCCGCGATGTTGACGATACAGGCCACCAGCACAAAAAGAAGCGGCGAGCGGCTGTCGCCAAGACCTCTAAAGATGGCAGAGAGCAGGTTATACGCAACGATGAAGAAAATTCCGCCGCCGCAGATGCGCACATAGCTCGCCGTGAGACCGACGGCCTCCTCAGGCGCCTGCATCAGAACAGAGATCGGCCGGGCAAAGCCCACGAGCAGGATAAATATCCCGACGGATAAAATTGTGAACACGACCGCCGCACCGCCGAGGACTGCGCCGATCTGCTCCGGCCGTTTTTCGCCAAGATACCGCGCGATCAGGACCGTAACGCCCATCGCAAGCTGCGTGACCACGAAAGTCACAAGGTTCAAGATCTGGCTGCCGGTCGAAACGGCGGAGAGGCCTGCCGTCGAGCCGAACCGGCCGACAACCAGCAGGTCGACCGCGCCGTAGGCCGCCTGCAAAATGAGCGCACCGAGCACAGGCAGCATGAAGAGCGACAGCTTTTTCAAAATGCTGCCCTGCGTAAAATCGCTGTGATCAGTAGACAAGGGTGATCCTCCTTTCGGCCATGACGTCGTAAAGCGCCTGAATGGTGCGGATGGTACACGCCGCGTCCTCGTCGGAAATATCGTCGAGAAGCGGCGCAAGCTGGGCGAAAAACTGCTCGTTGAACGTCTGCGAGAGCTTTCTCCCCTGCTCGGTGATGGTGAGATACGTCACGCGCCCGTCCTCTGCCGAGGCGGACTTTTGCAGATACCCTTTGTCCTCCATCTCCCCGACTGTGCGCGTCACGCCGGGGCGCGGCAGATGCAGCGCATCGCTGATGTCGGACACCTTGACGCGCACGCCCTCGCACTCCAATCGCTCGATCGCGTCGAGATACTGAATGTAAGACGATGTGACGCCCTTCGGCAGCGTTGGCAGCAGCTCGCGGGCGCGCTTGGCCTGACAGCAGGCGTCCAGCAACGCCTTGATCTTTTCAACGGTCATAGCCACCTCCCGCATTTAATTATCTTTGTTAATTATCTTCGGTAATTATAAGAGTATCATACAGAATTGTCCATGCGCAATTTGAAAGAAAACACACCCGACGTTTCCTCCCCAAATTTGCGCAAAAAGCCCCGCCATTTTCACAGCAGAGCTTTTCTCTTCACTTTTTTACAGATTCAGCAGCGTTTCGCTCAGGCGCTTGCCGGTGCTGCCGGTAAAGTCCTCCGCCCGGCGGATGCGCAGGAACGACGCGCCGTAGATCATGCGCTCGTTTTCAAGCTCTCCGTCCTCGCCGAGGAAAATGCCGATGACGTGCGCGCCCTCGCGCCGGAGCTTTCGCACCTGAAAGCAGGTGTCGCGGATGGCGGCGTCGCCGACGTAGGTTTCCGGCGCGCCCTCGCGCTTGCGGCCGCTGACCATGTCGTTCGGTAAGCCGTCGCTGAACACGATGACGATCTTGTGCTCCTCGCGCCGCTTCTTGAGGTCGAGTCCTGTCGCGGCCAACGCGAGGCCGTCGCGGTTATTCGACGTTGCGCGGTACTCCAAAATGCGGCGGTCGGCCTCCGGTTTGTCGTCGTAGTCGCGGAAGCGCCGCAGCACCGTGTAGTTGCCGTAAGTGCAGTAGCTCATCACGCGGTGCGGGATGCGGATACGGCTGAGCGCCGCACTGAAGAGGTAGCTTTGCAACGCCACCATGCTCTGCCGCACGCTCTGCGAGCCGCTTGCGTCGATCAAAAGCTCCACGACGACGGCGGACGGTTCCTGCCGGACGATCTTTTCAAAGAGCTGCGGATTTTTGCAGCGGCTGACCTTCCAGAGCAGATCGTTTTGCAGCACGCCGTGGTCGGCGCGGTAAACGTCCGGCTCGCTGCGCAGGCTCAGCGCATTGCGAAAGGCCTGCTCGATGCTGCGGATGCCCTGACGCGCGGCGTCCTCGTGCTCTTGGAGCATTTTGAGGTTGCCGTCCCGACTGGCGCGCAGCGATTGGGCGCGCGGCTCACTGCCCTCGTAGGCGTCCGCGCTCAGGCCGTCGGTGAAGAGGAGCTTTCGCTCCTCGTGGATACCGGTGCAGACAGCGCTTTCGATCTCCTCCATCGCCTGATTGGTCTGGAAGCTGGGGCCAAAGTTGCGCGCCAGATAGTCCGGAATTCCGGCGAGCGCGTCGTCCGGCAGGACAAGTCCGTCGGCCGATGCCTCGCCCGCTTTGTCGTATTGAAGCTCGAGCTCCTCGGTCTGTGTCCACTCGATGTCCCCCGGTTCGGCTGCGGGCTCCCACTCTTCCGTCTCGCGCTCGGGTAAGATGTCCTGATTGTGGTCGGGCGCAAAATAGCGGATGAAAATTTTGCGGTACAGAAGTGCCGCGAGCTCGACGAGCGACTTTGCGTCCGCGCAGCTCTTGCTGCGCGCGGCAAGGTCGTCAAACTCCGCCAGCATATCTTCAAAACCGCCAAAATTTTTCATAATGCGGCGGTCGCCCTCCGTCGCCGCGGCGGGAAACTGCTTCGTCAGATCGTAAATGTACATCCAGCCGCGCGAGCTGCGCCGGTAGCGCAGGAGGTCGCCACGCAAAATCTCGCCCGCCGCCTGCTCCGCCATCACGGCGACGCCCGGGCGCTCGCCCATCAGCCTCGCCCGCACGGCGCGCTCGACGCACAGGTGCGCAATGGGCAGCAGCACGTCCATATTGTAGGCCGCGTAGCGGTGCCTCCGCAGCCACAGATTCAAGTCATCGAGCCCGAAAAACTTGTCCGCCCCGCCGAGGACGACGCCCTCGTACACCTCCACCATGCCGCCCGCGTGCTCAAAGGGTTCGCTCATCTTCTGCACATACTCGGGATAGGTCCGCTTGCGGTGATCTTCGGAAACAGTCAAAAATAGGCTCTCTTCTCTGCCGATGCTCATCTCTTCAGGCAAAGCGCGTCAGCGCTACGTCGCGCACGAGCTCGTACTCGTACTCGTCGAAGCACTTGTTCGTGATGCTCACGGCGATGGCATCCTTCGGTGCCATGCCGTCGGTCATCAGGTGCAGGGCCGCGATCATGCCGCGCATATCGACGGAGTTCGTCGAGATCTCGCCGTTCACAGCCTTGGCGTTCAGATCAAGGAACAGCCCCGTGCAGCGCTTGATGTTCTCGTCCGATGCCTCGGACACGTTGGCGCGCAGCAGCTCACAGAGCTGGGGTTCCTCGAGCGTCGGCATGCGGATGACCGTAAAGCGCGAGACAAGCGCTTCGTTCAACTCGCGCGTACCGGCGTAGCCGTAGTTCATCGTGGCGATGAAGCGCGCGGCGGGGTGGATAGGGATACACTCATAGCCCGGCACGTCGATGAGGCGGCGGTAGTCGAGCGCGGAGTGCAGCACGGCCACAGCGTCGTTTTTCGCCATGTTGATCTCATCCAAGATGCAGAAGCCGCCGTACTGCGCGGCAAGCGCGACAGGGCCGCGGCGCAGCCGCACCTCGCCGCCGGTGAAGGTGTCGGTGCCGATCAGCGTGCTGCTATCGGTATTCACATGGAACGACACAGTGTAGACCGGACGGCGGAACAACCACGCAAGGTTGTCCGCCAAGATATTTTTGCCCGTGGCCTTGCCGCCGGAGAGCAAAACGTTCTCCCCCTGCAGAAGCGCGGCGACGGCCAGCTCCATGATCTCATCGCCGATGAATTTGACGGGCGGCTCGGCGATGCGGCTGCGCACCGCCTCGTCCGCGACGTATTGCTTTTTGAATTGCTCCAAACGGAGCGATAGATCCTGTCTCATGTCTTTGATAGTTCCCTTCTGTGTGCGGAAACGACTCCCGCGCAATGCGCCTTTTCAGCGCTTTTCCATGCAAAGCATTATAGTATTCACGCGGAGCCTTGTCAATTTGTGCCGCTATTGCACGCAGGAAAAGCATGTGGTAAAATCAATACAGAAACTCTATATAAAGGGGGCCGTATTATGCTGACGATCTTCAACCGCAAGGAACTCATCACCACGATGGACATGCAGCGCCAGTCCAACATCCGCAGCATCCTGTCCGCCAACGGCATTGCCTACACGGTCAGAACCGAGAATTTGCAGGGCTCTTCCGCGCTCGGCGGCCGCAGCCGCGGGCGCAACGGCAGCTTTGGCGTTGACCCGAACTATTCGTATGAATATCATATCTACGTTCACAAAAACGACTATGAAAATGCTCTGAGACTGATTCGGTAACGTCCCTGAGCCCTAGAACGATAAAAGGCATTCCGCGCGATAGACGGGTGTCCGTAAAACAGTTAATCCTCCGTATGGCTTAGACCATGCGGAG
>OGOO01001182.1_pt1 | contig 24388 bp, 14 predicted proteins | sample 1552651 | NCBI WGS metagenome assembly OGOO01 (sample SAMEA2580118, study PRJEB22360) | human gut metagenome | biome: human gut; feature: human-associated habitat; material: faeces | place: Denmark | collected 2008/2010 | reverse complement strand
CCGGAGAGGGAGAACCCCTTCGGCTTTCTCTCTTTTTGTATATAGGACTCACAACCCCAGTCCTATCCAAAAGTCGGAGGGGCAGATGAAACGGTGGGAAAATTATCCGATTATTACGATTAAGAAAATGACCTATGAAAAAAACGATCGAATACATAGCTTTCGATGCCGACGACACGCTTTGGGAGAATGAATTGTATTTTCAAGAATTTGAAAAGGAATTTTGTAATCTCCTCAGTCCCTATCAGATGTCGTCATCTATATCGGAAGATTTATTTAAAGTGGAAATGAAAAATCTCCATATGTATGGCTATGGATTGAAAAGCATGATGCTTAGTATGATTGAGACAATTTGTAAAGTGACGGAAGGAGAAGGAAATATCGGTCTTGTAAACAAAATCATTGAATTAGGTCAAGAGCTTTTGCAAAGGCCGGTTACATTGCTGAATGGAGTAAAAGAGGTTTTATCGGCATTTCAAGGGAAATATAAATTGGTGTTAGCGACTAAGGGAGACCTGTTTGACCAACAAAGAAAAATTGCAAATTCCGGGTTGCAAGAATATTTTACCCATATAGAAATAATGAGCGATAAGAAAAAGGCAGACTATAAAAAGCTACTTGGTAAATTGGAATGTTCCCCTGAGAAATTTCTCATGATAGGAAATTCAATAAAATCCGATATCATTCCTGTATTGGAACTCGGAGGTTATGCCGCTCATGTACCCCATCATGTCACTTGGGCATACGAGCAATATGAGGGAAAGGTAGAATACAGGAACTTTATCCAATTAAATCATATCGAAGATATAACAAATTACCTTTGATGGTGATTTCGATTGAACCTTATTCTTGTACCAAAGCCTTTTTGAAGATAGCTTCGACTTCGTTGGGATAGATACCGCCCTCGTGCTCCTTTTCGTCTGCGATGTAAAACGTAGGAACGTAATAGTAATTGTTGGTATTTTCTAATCACTTCGTCTCTATGTGCCACCTTCTCTATCGTACTAGATGAGCAGAGAAGGGTGACACATTTATTGAAATAGGAGCTATTTTGAGTATTTATGAGAGAAGTGTACTGTTAAGAGTGAGGTGTCGATAGAAAAAATATGAAATCTTTTTTATTTTTCGAATATAAGTCGTATCTTTGCACCGCTCAAATAGAGAAGTCGACTATGGAGAGATGGCAGAGTGGTCGATTGCGGCGGTCTTGAAAACCGTTGAACTGAGAGGTTCCGGGGGTTCGAATCCCTCTCTCTCCGCTAAATACTAAAATAAGTAGAAAGTCTCACAAGTCTAATATTTGTGAGACTTTTTTATTGCCTTTTGATCTATCTTATATCTTTCTTCAAGTGGAGATTATTCGTATATAGACATTAAATATTTTAATGAATGTTTGTGCTAGCCTTTCGGAAATAATATTTAATGCCGTGAATATCTCACTATTCTGATTCTCTTTTTATACTTATCTTTTTTAGAATTCATAAGTTGTGTATTTGTATAGACTTTTTTGATTAAGAATGTTATAGATCGATGTTATTAATATTTAATCATAATCTTTTGTATCGATTCCCTGTATTCCGAGGGCGTTTTTCCTTTATTTTTTTTAAAGATACGGTTGAAGTTTGAGATGTTGTTGAACCCGCATAGGAATGCGATTTCGCTAATGGAATTTGTCGTCTCGAATAACATTTTTGTGGCATTACTGATTCGTATGTCATTAATGTAATCTACAATATTTCGATTTGTCCTTTTCTTGAAAAAGTGGCTTAGAGCGGAATCACTCATAGAGACTAATTGGGCTATATCGCATAATTTGATGGGATTCATGTAGTTGTTGTTTATGTACTCGTTGATTTTCGCGATTCGCCGGCTTTTTGAATCTCTGAGTATGCTATCGTTGTCGAAGGTTCCACTGGCTAAAATTCTTTGGCGCGGATTGGTCGATAGGTCATAGAGTAGGGCAAAGAATTCGAGACAAACGTTGAATCCCGTCATTTGAGTCATGGCGATTATTCTTTTGACAATATCGGAATTTTTGTTTTCTGTGAATTGGATTCCTCTTTTCGATTTTTCCAACATATCTTTTATCGAGGAGAACATGCGTTTTTGAAGAATGGGGAATGTTAGGAGCTGTTCGTGAAATTGTATAGTGATGACATGGTTGCTCTCGACATTGTTGCCTTCCCATTTGTGTGGAACATTGGGACCAGTCAGTACTAAATCGACCTCTTCGAAAGGTTCGATGGAATCTCCTACAATGCGGCGTCCAAAATCCCATAGGACTAAGTTTAGTTCGAAATCGGAATGGAAATGTATGGGATAATCAAAATCGGCTTTTGGGTGATTGAGTATAATGAAGAGATCGTCTTCATTAATCGGGGTGATTTCGTGTTGTATATTTTTCATAATCGGAGCAATTTAATATATAGTACAAATATATAAAATAATTTGGGTGTTGTCAATAATATATATGATTATTATTTATAGTTTAATTTTGTAATTATTTGATTTATAGAAATATATTGTTTTATATAATAGTATTTTGATGTATTATGATAAAAAATTGCATAATATTATTCAATATAATATAGGTATTTGACTAAAATGTATTAAGTGTGATGTGAAATTTCGCTTAATTTTGTCGATGAAATAAATATATAAAATATTATGAAATTAAAGAAATACGAGGGTAATCCGATATTGTCGCCTAATCCTGAGAATTATTGGGAAAGTTTAGTTGTGTGTAATCCGGGGGTAATATATGATAATGGCGTTTTTCACATGCTTTATAGGGCGGCCGGAAATGATATAGAACATCTTGTATATATAGGCAAGGCAGAAAGTACAGACGGTATCCATTTTAAGCGTGTTTCGAAAGAGCCGGTTTTTTCACCGGGTAAAGATTCGTTTGATGCTGGTTCAAACGAGGATCCACGTATCGTGAAAATGGGGAGTGAGTTTTTCGTAACATATGCTTTTCGCCCGTATTTTGCTAGTCAATATTGGAAGAATGATTATGATCAGGTGGAAGCGCCGGAACATGATCCGAATGCTCCGAAGTGTTTGAGGGAGAATATCAGTAATACGGCGCTCGCCGTATCGCGAGATATGCTCCATTTTAAGAAAGTGGGGCGTTTGACAGAGCCTTCGTTGGATGATCGTGATGTGATTTTGTTCCCGGAGAAAATAAACGGGAAATATTGGATGCTTCATCGCCCGAAAGATTATGTGAATGCAAACGGTAATTATGGAACAGATTATCCTTCTATCTGGATAAAGAGTTCAGACGATTTGATGATGTGGAATACCGAGAGTAAATTATTGATGAAGGGTGAAGAGGATTGGGAGGTTAAAATCGGGGGGAATACTCCTCCTATTAAGACTGACGACGGGTGGTTTTTGCTTTATCATGGAGTAGATGCGAACTTTACCTATCGCGTTGGCGCCGCTCTTCTCGATTTGAATGATCCGACAAGGGTATTGTATAGAACAAAAGATTTTATTCTTGAACCGGAAACGTATGAAGAGACGCAGGGTTTATATCGTTGGGGGGTAGTTTTTCCGACAGGGGCCGTAGTTAAGGATAATATTTTGTATGTCTATTATGGTGCTTCTGATCAATGGGTGAACTTGGCTACGTGTGATTTTCAAGAATTGATCGATTTCGTGAAATCGAATAGCAGAAAAAAATAAGATACCCCATGGAACTGAATATATCAAATATCGATATAGTTGTCATACTTCTTTTTGTAGTGGGAATCATTTGGTGGGCTCTTAAAAACAGGAAGAATGAAAATGCCAGTGAGTATTTTTTAGCCGGAAAATCTCAAAATTGGTTTGTTGTTGGGTCCTCTTTGTTTGCCGCTAGTGTGAGCAGCTCGACACTTATGGGGCACTCTGGCGAGGGTTTTATAAGTGGTATTGCGGTATTTAATTATAATGTCGGGGCTATATTCGTAATAATTTTTGTGTCGTTATTCTTCCTTCCGTTTTATATTAAATCGGGTATATATACGATACCCGAGTATTTGGGAAGGCGTTTTGATAATCGTTCACGGAAGTATTTTTCGTTCATCACTATTATCGGCAATGTGTTTTTGGATGCCGGAGCTGCTTTGTATACAGGGGCTTTGATTCTGAAAATTATTTTTCCCGAGATAGATATGATGTGGATTATTATAGGAATGGCTTTGATGGCGGGTACTTATACAATTATAGGGGGATTGTCTTCTGCCATCAATGCCGATATGATACAATCCATAATATTGATTGCAGGGTCGGTGTTGCTGTCGATATTTTGTTTTAATTCGGTCGGAGGCTGGGAAAATTTTGTAGAACATTTCCATGATGGAGTTTGGTTAAATTTGATTCGTCCGAATTCGGATACTACGGTTCCCTGGTTTTCCATTTTTTTGTCTATTCCTATTTTGGGATTTTATTTTTGGGGAAATAATCAAGTCATAGTACAGCGAGTTATGTCGGCCAAGACTGTAAATGAGGGTCGATTGGGCTTTTTATTCGTGGCTTTTTTGTACGTGTTTACTTTGTTTATTTTCATAGCTCCGGGAATGGTGGGCAGAATGATCGATCTGTTCGGTGTGGGTGATACGTTGCCCAATGAAATTATAGATGGAAATACATTGCGGGCTCAATATGGAATCGATACGAATGAAGTATATCCTCGATTGATTTTGAAGTTGTTGCCTGTCGGTTTGATTGGTGTGATGATTGCCTGTATGGTTTCTGCTCTGACATCGACTCTGAGTGCGACATTAAGCTCTGTATCTACTTTGTTTACAATGGACTTTTATAAGTCGTGGAGGCCGGAATCCAGCCCCCGGCATTTGGTGCGCGTAGGTCAGTGGACTTCTTTTATTACTTTGGTCGTAGCTGTATTGTGGGCCCCGTTGATCGGTAAGTTTGCATCGTTAGTCGCCTATTATCAAGAGTTCTCTTCTTATCTGGCTCCTCCAATTGTCGGGACGTTTTTAGTCGGCCTGTTTTGGAAGGGTTCTACTCGCAACGGTGCATTTGCCGGTTTAATGTCGGGATTGGCTATGTCGGCATTAATCATGACTTATAAATTCGGATTCGGAGGCGTCGTACCGTTTCACTTTTTGTTGTGGGTTCCCATTTTGTTGATTTTGAGTGTCCTTGTGAATATTATCGTGAGCAAGTGCGATAGGAATAAAGAGACCGATGTCGAAACTTATACATGGAATAAATCCGTTTGGCAAGACGATACGAGGGAATTGAAAACAGTTCCCTGGTATAAAAATTTTAGATACATCAGTATTGCTTTGATTATAATTGCATTATTAGAGTATTGGTGGTTTTTCTAAGAAAAATTATTAACCCGTAAAAATAAATTATCATGAAAAAAATTTTCAATTTAGTTGCTGTGGGAATGGTATTAGCATCAGTGAATGTTAATGCGCAGACCTATGTGAATGAAATGACACAGGCCGATGTGGAGCGTGATTGTTATATCGAAGGTGGTAGTGCTTTGTTCAATGATGCAGCGGATGCCTATTATGGAGATGGTAGTTATGTACAAAAGTCATCGGCTTCTACTCCTACTGCATTTATATTTAATAGAGACATTTGGGGAAATAAAAATTTAACCGGATTCATAGTTAATGTGCTGGTCCCCAATGATCGTATGGATTTCGACCAGTTTATTAAAATCGAGTATTCAACCGATGAGCTGAATTATCAAGAGGTCCCCGACATGAAGGTTGAAAAATCTTATGATGCAGTTTTAGGAAATAACTATTGGATCGATGTTTGGTATCAAGGTGCTTTGCCTGAGGGAGTAAAAGAGATTAAAGTGACGATGGTTGCCAATGAAGAAGTGGCTAACTGGATTCCGTGCTATCGTCGTACAGAAATTTTTTATGAAGGCGGAGACTCGTATGAATATGTCAAACCTCCTTATTTAATGATTGTGCCGACCGAGTTTTCTGTCGACTTTGAAACCGAGAATTATAGCATCGATATGGCGGGTTCCCAAAATGCATCTTCTACGATCGAAGTGGTAGATAATCCTAAAAAAGATGCGGTCAATGGTAGCGACAAGGTGTTGAAGATTGTACAAGACCCAACCGACCCGAATTGGGGGTGGGACAACGCCGATTGGTTTGGTGTAGCCATCGGTTTGTTGTCTGGCGAAGAAGAGCAATTGACCGAGATTACCGAGACCGACGGTCGTTATTTGCATTTCAGTATTTTGAGAAATGAGAATTCTGTATTCGGAATGGAAACTTGGGGTGGTACATGTTCATATAAGAATCAAGAAATTCCATTTACCGGATCGGAAAATTGGCAGGAAGTAGTGATCGATTTAGAAGAATATATTGGGTCTACTTTCAAGCAATTCTATTTCTCTCCGAATGAAAAATTCGGAACCGACAATGTTGCGGTAGCAGAAACTACATACCTCGATAATATCTATATCTCCGATGTCGCTACATCTTCTGGCATAGCCGACAATGTCGTTTCGACATCGAAAGTCTGGGGTGGTAAAGGTGCGCTCTATGTGGAAGGCGAAGCCGGTGAAATGAGTGTATATTCGGTTTCTGGAATGGAAATAGGGAAATATGCGTTGAATGGGTTTTTGCAAATAGATATCGAACGGGGTATTTATTTGGTAAAGATCGGCGATACTACGTCTAAAATTGTAGTCTATTGATGAATTTTGAAAGGTGTACCAAAAAATTCTTTTTGGTACACCTTTCCTTTAAGATAATATAAAAATCGGCGGTAGTTTTTGGCTTGGAGGGAGTTATAGGCTATTTTATTTTTATGGAATGAGAATAAATGGTACTATGTGATAGATACTGTTTGTTTGGATAATATCTGTATATTCGACATTACTTGTAGTCGATGTTTTAAAACCATGCAAATTAGAGGATAATGTCGATGAATTTTCTTGGAGAGGCTGGCAGATATACTGTTTTGTAGCTTGTAAAGTCGGTGATACAGTCTTGAAGAATTTGGCATATTAAAGTTATTATATTGTTTTCGGGTGTGGGATATTAAAGAATTCAAGATGCCTTTATCCCCATATAAATTTAAAATCAAGGAATGATGAAATTATGGCAATTTTTATCTGTTATTTTGATATTGTCGATATCTCCTTTGGAAATATCGGGTCAAAATAATAGTGGTATTGTTTCCGGTAGTGTTTTTAATTCAGGACAAGAACCACTCGTGGGAGTGAGCGTCTTTGTCAAAGGAACAAATATAGGAACGATGACCGATGCAGATGGACGTTTTTCTGTAAAGGCAGAGGACGGACAAAGTCTGGAATTTCGTTATATCGGTTATGACACCAAAGTGGTGACCGTGAATGGTAAAACGATGTCGGTTACGATGTCGGAAAATCAAGTTATCTTAGATGATGTTGTAGTTATCGGGTACGGTACACAGAAAAAAAGCGATTTAACCGGTTCTCTCTCTTCTGTAAAGGGAGAAGATATCGTAAAAACAGGCGACACGAATATTACCCAGTCTCTACAAGGTAAAGCTCCGGGAGTTTATGTCACGTCCAATTCTGGAACTCCGGGGGCAGGAGCTACGATTCGTATTCGTGGTTATGGTTCTATTTCAACCGATTTAACCCCGTTGTATGTCGTGGACGGGCAACCTATGGAAGAGAGCAGTGTGAATACTATTAATCCTATCGATATTGAAAATGTTGAGGTATTGAAAGATGCTTCGGCCACTGCCATTTATGGTTCTCGTGGAGCCAATGGCGTTATTTTAATTACTACGAAGAAAGGTAAATCCGGTAAAACCAGTATCACGTTTGATGCGTCATTCGGTTGGTCAAATGCAATTAATCGAGTGCATATGATGAATAGCGATCAGTTGTATGGCTTTTTGGAAGAGGCGTATGAAAATGACGGAATGCGGATGCCTAGAAATATTACCCGACTTTATCATCTCGATGGAGAAGGCTTGGGCCCTGTCGACGAATATGGCGAGCCGACGGATATAAATGTCTATGATACCGATTGGTGGAATGAAACCACTCAAACAGCGTTTAAACACAGCTATAACTTATCGGTCAGTGGCGGTACGGATAAATTGACCAGCCATTTCAGCATAGGTTATTTGAATCAAGAGGGTATTGTAATGACATCGGATTATGAGCGTATTACATTGCGTGTGAACAACGAATACAAGTTTAATAAATGGATAACGATCGGTCAGACCTTAGGTGCAGCTTATGTCAAAAGTCATGATTTGAACACTCCGATTAATGAAATATTGTTACCGGATCCGTTTTCACCGATTTATGCCAAAAATGCAGATAAGCAGGATCCTAATTATGAATTTAATAAATATATGGGATCTCAATACAGCTATTATTCGAATCCTGTTGCAAAATTGAACCGACAGAAAAAGGAACATTTGAATCGTAATATCGACGGTACGGCCTACTTAAATATCAATTTGGGATTAAAGGGTCTGGACTTTAAGACTATGTTGGGTTTTGAGTTACCGGAATATACCTATACCGAGTTTAACCCGTTTTTTGATTTGAGGCCGAATGATACTCCATATAATATGTGTACGAATGTGGAGAGTAAATTTTTGTTGGAAAACAGTGTCGCCAATACGAGTTCTACGGAACTGAATTATACATTTCAAAATACGTTGAGTTATAATAATCAATTTGGGAAACATTCTATTTCGGCGGTGGCAGGTTTCACGTGGGAAGCCTATACCGGTCGTTCTTTTACGGCAGAGCGGTTGAATACGCCGAGTAATTCCGATGCTTTCCAAATCGTGGGAGCCGGGACGAAAGAGGGAACTTCTACGGGTAGCCGTTATGAAAACTATTTGATTTCTTATCTTGGGCGTATAAATTACAATTATGCAGACCGCTATTTGGCGACTGTCAGTGTCAGAGCCGACGGTTCCTCGAAATTTGCACCGGGCAACCGTTGGGGGACATTTCCATCTTTTTCTTTGGGTTGGCGTATAGATCAGGAGGAGTTTTATAAAGATTGGAATCAGAATGTATTGAGTGCGGTTAAACTGCGTGGTGGTTGGGGACAAATCGGGAATCAAAACATTCCTTCGTTCGCTTATGCCGATGTCGTTTCTACTTATGATACATGGGTGTATGGGTTTAACAGCGGTTTGAATCTGTTGAAGGCTTATGCCTCTACATCTAAGGGAAATAAAGATATTAAGTGGGAAACGGTGGAACAAGGTAATATAGGAGTCGACTTGGGCTTCTTTAAAAACTCATTGACATTGTCGGCAGATGCTTACATTAAGACGACACGGGATATGTTAATGCAGAATCCGTTACCGGGAATGGCCGGTTATCCTACAACCCCGTGGGTAAATGCCGGTTCCGTAGAAAACCGGGGTTTGGAATTTTTGATCGGGTATCAAGGGAAGGTCGGCGACTTCCGTTATTCTGTGAGCGCAAACTTTACTTTCCAAAAAAATAAATTGGTTGAAACCGGAACGAACGATCCGATTTGGGGTACTGTCTCGAAGAACGAAATCGGAGAAGAATTCGGACGCTTTTATGGATATGTTTATGATGGCATTTTTCAGTCGAAAGAAGAGGTTCTCGCCCATGTAGGAGCCGATGGAAAGACTTTGCTTCAACCTCTTGCAGAGCCCGGCGATGCTCGTTTCAGGAATCTTAATGGCGATAATACGCTGGATAGCAATGACCGGGATTATATAGGAAACCCCAACCCCGATGTGATTTATGGAGGAAATATCGAATTGGGATATAAAGGAATCGATTTTGCTCTTTATTTTCAAGGTGTTGCCGGTAATGATATTTGGGTAGGGACAAAAGCTCTTCTTAGGCAGACGAGTATAACGAATTTATTAGCCGAAACTTACACAGATGCGTGGCGGAATCCCGGTGATAAAACCGATGTATTCGGAATTACCAGAAAAGATGATAATGATAATTATAGAAATTCGTCATGGTATGTGCAGAACGGTAGCTTCTGTAAAATAAAAACTGTACAGATTGGCTATACATTCCCGAAGAAAATAGTCGAAGCTACGAAGGTGTTTAGTTCTTTGCGATTATATGTGAGCGGAGAGAATCTGTTTACATTTACAAAATTCAAATATATGGACCCGGAAGTCCCAAATGGCAATGCTTTGAATATGGGTATAGAGAATTTGGGGTATCCTAATCCTCGCACATTTACAGTAGGGGTCAATGTTCAATTTTAAACGATTACAGTTATGAAACTAAGGTGGAGAATACTATATATATTGTTAGGCTCGTTGTTCCTTCTTCCTTCATGTACAGATGAGGATTTGGATACGACTATGTACGGAGGTCGAGAAGACACGGAATTTTACAATAATCTCGAAGAGATCAATCAAGCATTGACGGCCTGCTATTTCTATATGAAGGATAGTTGGAACGATATGAGCTTGGAGTTGATGTTTATCAACGATTGTGCATCCGACGATTGCGAGAAAGGAGGTAGTGGCCTTACTAACGAAGGGGATATTTATCAGTTGGAAACATTCAATATATTTACGACGAACAGTAAAGTGAGCCAGTTTTGGAATATGGCATATAGGGCTATTTACCAAATAAATACACTATTAGACAAAAGCGAAATATTTCGTTCTGCGAATACGGATTTAACGGAAGACGATAAGACGTTGCTTACGCGTTATGAAAATGAGGCGCGTTGGTTACGAGGCGTTTGGTATTTTAATCTGGCTTATTTGTGGGGTGATGTTCCTTTGTTTTTGCATGCCGAACAGCCTGCGGATATATATAAACCCCGGACACCGGTGGCCCAGATTTGGGAACAGGTTATAGCCGATTTTACTGCGGCTACGGCTTTGCCGAAACGGAGCGAGTATTCCGAGGAAGATACCGGGCGCGTTACGAGCGGCACGGCTTATGCCATGTTGGGGAGGACATACTGGTATAATCGTGATTTTGAGAATGCTTATAAAATGCTCTATGTTCTGGTTGAAGGCGAACAAAAAGGAGAGTATGAATTGGATCCAGATTTTGCGACTCAATGGTTAAACCCAAACTCCAATTTGAGAGAGTCGATTTTTGAGATACAATATGTCACTAATGGAAAGAATTGGGATGCATCGACGGGGTGGAACGGAGTTTGGTTTATTCCCAGTAGCGATGGCGGTTATGGGTTTCATTTACCGACTCAACATTTGTTGGATGCTTTTGATCCAGAGGATCCGCGAATTACTTGGACATTTGTTCGTCAAGGCGACCAATTCGTCGGGAATGATTTTGTGACAGGAGATGCGAATTATCCCAGTCGTTTTTTTGACCGCAAGCATTTTGTCCCCATGAGCGAGACTTTGAATGCGGCGTCTCCGGTCTATCCACAAGATGTAGAAATGACAGTTTATGTCATTCGTTATGCCGATGTTTTGTTGATGTATGCCGAGGCTTGTTTGGAAAAAGGAGATATCGTGGGTGCGAGAAAGTATTTGAATCAAGTGAGAAAACGAGCTCGCGAATCCAGTCCGTTGGATGCGAAACGAGTCATTCAAAAGTATGTGCCCGACACAAAGCCAACGTCGTTACCGGATATAACTTCCGATAATGTGGCGGAAGTGCGATTGGCTATTTGGAACGAGCGTCGCTTTGAGTTCGCTTGTGAGGGAATCCGCCGTATGGATTTGATGCAACAGGAACGTTATGGAGAAATTATGACGGCTGTATATAGTAACGGCTATGCGACAGAAGATGTCGATAAGGGACGTTATTATACAAAGGAAAGAGAACTTTTCCCCATTCCTCAAAATGATATAGATTTAAGCCGAGGTGCATTGGTTCAAAATCCCGGATATTAAATCGTCTTTTTTTAGGGAGAGTAAATATTTGATAATTAAGAAAGTAGATAATTGTATATGAAAAGATTGATATATTTGATTTTACTCTTGTTCGGATTGTCCGGTTGCAAGACAGAACAACAGGAGGTTCAGAATCCGATAGTTGTGGATACCGATTTTGTGTTGCAGGAAAACTATTATGGAGGGGCGATGCAATGGGAACCCAATGACCGGGATTCGATGACGGAGGAGCAGTGGGACCGTTTGTTTAGACGAGTCGAATTTATGAAACTGGGGTATATTCGTTGTTGCATAATGCCCTATTTCTACTGTTTCGGTTATGACGGGAACGACCCTATATTGCTTTGGGACATGGATTCGACGAAAGTCGATGCCCGTTGGTATGCTAATTCTCGTCGATTCATGAACGACTTGTATCGTCAGCTTCAATTTTGTAAGGATAACGACATCGATGTGTTGCTTGGAGAGTGGTGGAAGCCGATGAATCCGAATTGGAAACAGGCTGTCCCCGTCGATATGCCTAAGTATACGATAGAATTGGACGATTCCCGATATGCCGTTCAAGTAGCTGAATTGGTTGAATATTTGGTTAAAGAGAAGGGTATGACTTGTATCAAGCAATTTAACTTGGGGAATGAAGTAAATTTGGTGGCCAATGATCCTCGAAACGGTTATTCATGGAAAAAATGGAAGAAATCCATTCTTAATCTACGCTCGGAACTGGATAAACGGGGATTGAATGATATTGAGATCGTGGGACCGGACGGAGGTTATTGGGGGACTGATGTTTGGTTCAATAAGACATTGACCGAATTGGATAGTGTGGTTCCTGTCATCGATTATCATTGGTATATCAATAAAGATTGGACTTTTACGAATCGTGTGGAAGATGAGACACGAATGTTTCGTTTCTTTACACAAATGCAGGACAGCAGCAAAGTGAATATTTGGGGCGAAATGGGTATTCGTGACGGACATAATGAGGTGTTTGACCAGCATACGTTGATTCACCAGTGGTGGTATGGAACGTTCGTTGCCGATGCCTTGATTCAAACTTTGCGCTCCGGCTGGTCGGCTGCTGCGGCATGGGGTATGGATGATGCCATGCATTACAAGGACGACCTCGATGAACAGAAACGTTGGGGATTTTGGAATTCGATTGCAGAACAGAAAAATAAACCGGAAGAAGCGAATATACGTCCGTGGTTCTATACGTGGTCGTTGATGTCGCGTAATATCCCGAAAGGGTCGAAAATTTTGTATTCCAATTCTTATAGAACTCAGAATTTGAATGGTGTGGCCGCATTGACTCCGACAGGAGATTTGACATTTGCGGTTACAAATACAGCCGATTTTGCGCAGCGTGTAACTGTACAGATTCCTACCGTTGTGAACGATCCGATAATCAATAAATATGTGTATTTCGAGGACGATTATCCGGTCGATACAGCAGGCTTTCCAGTTGTGAAAGAAGTCTTGAAAGATGTCGATCTTCAAAAGGGGATAGTTATCGATTTCCCCGCGAAAGGTTTTGTTCTGTTGACTACGATTGGAGGTAGCAAACCGGAGATTGTAAAAAATGATAAATATATGATGGATCCGATGGAGGGTGTCCAACGTATGTATGATCATTCCGACAATTTGGGATTAAACGGTTTTCCTAAATTCTATGACGAATGTAACACTGCTGCTCCCGATTTCCAGTTCTTCAAAGTTTTGGAAGATTGCGGAACTATTCACCCTTCGACCAATGAAGAACATGCTTATATAACTTATAAGTTCGACGGATTTAATCATTTTGAAATCAAGGTGTCGGGAGTGGAGACCATAACCGACCGTTTCAAAGTGTACGTCTCGCCGGATAATTGCGAGTGGAGAGAGGTCGAATTGTCGTTTACCGAACCCGAAATGTCTGTTTGGCGTTTTGTCCATTCGACCATAACACCGAAAACAGAACTCGATAATTGCAATTATTTAAAGATTGAAATGCTGCCGAACGGTTATTTCTCTAATACTCGTATTCGTGAAGTGAAAATAGAAAAACGGTGAAATGTTAGTACGGAATATAAAGAGGGCATACTCATTGTGAGTATGCCCTCTTTCTGTTATTACAATCGCTTTGTTATAATGAAAAGGTTCTGTCTTTCATCAGATACAAAGTAAAAAGTGCAGATGTTTACTTTTAATGTCGGTTACGAAAAATCTCGACAGCTCGATAGAATGCATTTATGTTTTCAAGGGAGACACCCGGAGGAACATCGCAACCCGTTGAGATAATAAAGTTGTCGAAATCGGCAGTAGCATGCAGCAGTCTCTCCGTTTCGTCGTAGACTTGTTTCGGAGATGACGATTTGAAAATGCCGACCGGATCAAGATTCCCCATAACAATGCGATCGGACGGTACTTGTTGAAGGGCGGAGACGATGTCGCATTGATTACCGAAGTGGAGAGCCCTTGCTCCTGAGTCGATCATGGATTGCGTACAGTGCCCTGTGTTTCCGCAGTTGTGCAATACGAAAAGGAAGTTTTCATCTTGTACGGCCTCGACGATCGGTTTTATATAATTAGTCGAGAATATTGTGGCATCGTCGTTGCTGAGTAACCCGGCGGCAGGCTCGGCCATGATGATACCATCGACTCCTGTTTCTTTCAGAGCCCGAATGTATTTGAGAATAAATTCTGAACATTTTGAGAGTAGTATTTTTGCTAAATCGGGTTCGACGTAAATAGCCATCATCATTTCTGACATATCGTAAAGTCGACCTGCCAAAGAATAAGGTCCGATACAACCTGCAAAGACCGGGCGGTCATTGATTCGTTCTGCCGCAAGTCTGTTTGCTTTCAGATATTCGAGAATACGGGCGGTATCGGTATCGGGAATGCGGAGATTTTCCACTTCGTTCCTGTCGTGAAGCAACCTTTCGGCAACACTGGGAACATCGTTTTCGGAGAAATGAAGTTTTGCCCCGAAAGCTTCTGCTTCGACGGTAAGGTCCATGATGACTGTCGCCGCATCGGAAGGAGTATTTTCTGACAAGGCGATAATGGCATCGGCATGTGTCTGGCCGTCGGTAACGGCGGCTTTTACAGTTTTCTCGATGAGCTCGATTCCCGGGTGTGTCATAATGGGAATAGCATATCGTTTATTCCGATTGAGATTGAGTTTCATGATTAAATGATTTTTTGATTCGTTTCTTATAACAGTTGTCCAGTTCGCAGAATTGACAACCGTATTTGCGGGTATCGACATGAAGTCCAGAGCCTATCACTCCGCTGATAGATTTTATAGGATACATCAGGGCACTGCTATTGAGAGTGATTCCGCATACATTATCGGGTAAGAGTGAGAAGAGTAATTTCTGTTCATTCACATGCCACCCGCAATAACCCGGACTAAAACGGTTAGTATGGGGTATTCCCGGCAATTCTGTTTCCACGAACTTTTCCATAATGTCTCCTGTCGCTTCGGCAATACAACTACCGAGGGTATCCCAGATGAATAGTAGCAATGCATCGTCTGCATTCGATAGTTTATTGTGAAAATCTTGATATTCCATACCGGCAGTCGCAGCGAAAAAAACGAATCTTTCGGAGTTTTTCAACAGTGTGGCGATAGTCTGGTTAACGTGAAATATTTTTTGATTACAACATATACAATCCTTGTTTACATACCCGTCGAACATTCGAAAGTAAAAACGAGGTCTTACTATGTTGTTTGCAACGAGGAACAGGTTGTCGACTAAATCCCGAACATTTTTGTCGGGAGATACTGCTCTATACCCCATTTCTATATATACGGTTTCTTTTGTCAAGTTTAGTTCTTCGAACCGCAGTGAATGTTCCATTTCTCTTATTTGTTCAATAATTTTCGGGCGAGAGTTACAGCGGCATTGGCATTGTCGCTATATCCGTCGGCTCCGATTTCTTCGGCAAATTTCTCACTGAGTGGAGCGCCTCCAATCATGATTTTGACATCGTTTCTGATTCCGGCTTTTTCAAAAGCTTTGATAACTTCTTTCATATAAACCATTGTGGTAGTCAGAAGTGCCGACATACAGACAATGTTCGCTTTGTGTTCTTTGGCGGCTTCGACGAATTTTTCATCGGAAACATCGACACCGAGATTAATTACTTCGAACCCACAGCCTTCCAACATAGAGCTTACGAGGTTTTTCCCGATGTCGTGCAGATCGCCTTTAACCGTTCCAATGACAACTTTCCCGAGAGAGATTGTATTTTTGTCATTTTCCATGTAAGGTTTAAGAAGTTCCAAAGCTCCTTTCATAGCCCGGGCACTCATCAACAGGTTGGGAACATAGGCTTTTCCGGCTTCGAATTGAGTCCCGATTTCTTCCATTCCTTTAATCAAATAATCGCTGATTAATGTTTGCGGGTCGATATTTTCTTGAAGCGCTTCTTGGGTTGTACTGACTGCCAGTTCGAGATTCCCTTTTACGATTGCATTATGTAAATCTGAAAGTTTTGCCATTTTCGTTGGATTATTAGAAGATGATTATTTTATAAGAAGTATTGCCTATTTTAATGAGATGTACTCCATTCTCTGCCGGAATGGAGTAACTCCCGTTTACGTTTTCTGCAAAGTACAGTAATTTACCGTCGACAGAGAAAAGATAGACAGGCATGTTCTTAACGCCTTCAATATAAATATATCCGTTTTCGGCGGTTACCGAGATGTCGTTGTTTGTTATATATTCGATTCCCGAAACTTCTTCGGTGCTAAATATAAAATTGTCGAAGAAAGAAGTGTCGAGAACGTTCAGCCGGTCTGAATAATTTAGATTGGGATAGATGTCGATGCTTGTAATGATTTGACCGACATGATTCGACAAGTTCAGACCGTACCTAAACCATTTTCTTTTTTCGTTACAGGAAAAGTGTCCGACTGCTTTTTCTCCCGAAAGGAAATTGACGACTATCTTGATTTCGGATTGTCCTGTCGGGCGGTAATATGAGAAGAGCAGGTTGTGGTTACTTTCGGGAACTTGTACAAATGGATATAAATTTAATTGTGCGGACAAGTCTTGACCGGCATCGTTTGTTAATATATTTATTTGGCAGGCTTTATCGCTGGGATTGTTTTCTTGTATTTTGGGATTTGAAGCAATGGAAGACATTATGGAGGAATTGGCCGGAATAACTTTTACAAAAGAATTCAAATATTCGAAGTCGATGTCCAGAATTTGTCGGTATTGTTGGTCGTTGTTTGTTGTAATTTCTTGTAAATCGATAGGGGAATTTTCTGTATTGGATAGAAAGATGTTGTCAAAAATCAAAGATTCGGTGTCGAGAGTGGAAGTCGTCGCTGAATCTCTATAAGGATATATGATGATGTAATCCAGTGTTTTACCGATTAGAGGCGTTAGGTTCAGTTGTAACTCCTCCCATTCTCTATGAGGAATTTCGAATTCGTAGCCCAATAGTCTGTCTTCATTTTGTATATGTAAGGCAATGGCGATTTTTGCCGGTCTACTCCTGTACAACTGAATATTGAGCAGTGGAAAATCTTCACTGATTAGGATTTTATTGAGCGGAAATATAGTACTGAAACAATCTCGGGGATTGTATTCGTCGTTAATTAGAATTTCGGAGTATCCGGCATTGTCGCTGGTATTAGGGTCTCGTTTGCGGGGATTAGAACCTGCATAGGTTCTAATCCCTTTGTTATAGTCGCCGAGAAGCATATACCCGTCTTGCGATTCAAAGTCGATGGTTAGAGTAGACTGTGTTTCGGACGTATTTGTCTCCAACGGTTCTAAGGTAGTGATGAATATACCTTCTTCCATAGGAACTTCCACCGTGATTCCGGTAGAAAGATTTTGATCGGTTATTTTTTCATACGGAAGAGACAACGCAGCGCCATCTCCGCAGCTGTTGCGGTTGAACCGATAAATGTAAAGAGGTTTGGTACAATCGACCTTAAAGGTAATGGATTGTGTTTTGCTTTGAGCATCCATACGTCGATTGACTGCGACAAACGAGTAATCTTCGGAGCCGATACGGGCTCCGAGTATACGAATATCTTTGCGCCCTTCCAGTTCGGTCATTTTGAGAATTTTTGCTCCACGGGGAAAGTAACGGCACATCAGTTGCCATGTGTAGTACCAGGGACGTAAAGTCATACCGCCATAAGTTCCGGCATTGTTCCACATGCCGGCATTTTTATTCTGTTCCAGCCCGTCGAGAGCCCAAGCCAATCCCGATGCCATGCCCGAACGGGCAAGTTGTATGCCGTAGTCCCAAAAACCTAATGCATATTCGTAGGTGTCGATTCGACAATGAGCCGGAGCATCGGCAACAGGCCAGTCGATAAAAGGGACTCCGATGGGAGCCATTTCCGACACATGGACGGGTTTGTTGGAATTGTCGTATTTATAGACATTTGCGAGATAGTTTGCAAAAGTCGTTTCAATGGTGCGATTATATAATTGGTTGTAAGTATCGTCGGGCGTATCGTTCAGGTAGTTATGGAAATCATAGGCTGACAGTTGATCTGCGTTGTATTGTGCAGGTTTCCATATCCAGTCGTTCCATGAATCGGCTCCCGACAGAAAATTTGTGGGTAAGCCACGTTTCTCCAATTCGGCGTAAAGTTTTTTTATCATGGTACTCCAATCTTCGTAAGAGATACCTACTCCCAAAGGCTCGTTCGAGGGCGCATAACTGGTAATGATTTTGTCGTAACCTTTTGTTCTAAAAAGATACTCGATGAGGTCGGCTTGCAGTTGTGCGCATTCGTCGGTCGTGTAAAATTGTTTATAATCCTCTCCGTTATATCCGACACCCCAGAAACCACTCATAACTTTAATGTCGTGTTCCTTATAAAGGTCCATAATTTTGAAATAGGCCTGCATGTATTTGCTATCCCAATTATAAGTTCCGATGGGCAGATTATTCCCATCATCGTCTTTGTTGAACCAATCGCGGATTACCGGTAAGCGGACTAACGAAGGTTTGATGGCAAGGATCCGTTCTGTCGCGGTTTTCCATAAATCATCGGACCACGGCTTAAAGGTGTTACCGTCGCTTTCGCGGGCGAATCCCCATTGATTGTACCCGAAACCTTCCCACGGTGTTTGTAATTCTTCCTCAACAGTTGATTCGAATGCTTGTAAATTCGCAGGGACAATCAATGTTGCAATTACAAGGGTAAGTAAAATAAATTTTCGTTTCATGTTATCAAAAGTGTTATAATTTAGAAAACGCGTGCTTCAAATATTTGCGTGACTTATCTTGTTGTGATGAATTCAAATTTTGAGTCGGAGGAACTGGGATAATGGCTCCCAACCGCGATATAGATAAATCCTTTTTGTTATTTTTCTTTTCTTCGAATTTGTTTGACGGCATCGATCATTCCTCTGAATCCATCGACAGAGACATAAGAAGCGATGGAATTACCCGAACCTAATCCGTAACCCTTGCAAATGCGCCGGTATTCTGTGCCTTTTCTCAATACTTCGTCATATACGGATTGATAGGTTCCCAACGAAAGCAGATTTACATCGAAGCCTCCAAAAAGTCCTATTTGACCGTTATATCGTTTTATCCATTCGTCGAAAGGAGCGATCAGGTCTTCGTTGCTATGCTTTGCGTCAATTCCCAAAGTTATGATGTCGGGCATTATTTCGAATATGTTACCGCAACTATGCAGAAGAAATTTTTTTTCTGCATGATGTACCAAGTCTATTATACGCTTGGTTTGAGGAAGTATGTGGTTAATGATGGTTGTCGGTTCGAGCATGGTCGATGTGCGGTGTCCCAAGTCGTCGCCCATACGGAAAAAAATGAAGATGTCGCTGTATTCTTGTATCATTTTGGACCATAATTCGACGTATAAGTCACCGATACGAATAAAAAGGTCGCGGAACAAGTCGGGATCTATGTATTGCATGATACACAGATTCTCGTAACCTACCAAATCTTGGGCGGATTCGAAAATGCCATACCCGCATCCTCCATATGCTTTCATTCCTGTTGGCAAGACTTTTCTGATAGCGTCGAGTTTGGGTTTGTTCGCTTCCCAAAACAAATGGGGTATTTCGTCGAAGGGATAGCGCTCAAAATCTGATCGGGTTTGAATGGGGCCTAATTTTCCTCCCATAATTGCACCGTGCTCCGGGAAAACGTCGCAGATTGGAGCTTCGAAGTCAAAGGCATCGTAGGTATTATTTTTCCAAAACTCCGTTACTTTTTTGAAAAAGTATTCTGGTTCTGTTTCTCGGTAACCGATAAGTTCTTCTCCTGTAAATTTCTCTATAAATTCAATATCGATGTGATGTTCATATAGAGGGAGATACTTTGGCTTTTTGTTATAAAGGACATCGAGAATGTTGTTTGCATTCGGCTGAAACTGTTCCATGTTTTGAGAGAATTTTTAGTCGTTCCAATGGATTAAACCAGCTTTGATATTTTCCAGTGGCATATCGGGTCCGGCTTCGAATTGCCCGATGAGGCCACCATTTACCCATAGAGCTTCTTTCATTTTGTGTACGGCGTCGATTACATCTTCGACACTTCCTTCGGGGAGTATGTGCTGACGACATATTTCGCCCCAGTTTGTAATACGTCCGTTGCATTTTTCGGCGACTTTGTCTAATCCCATGCACCACACTTGACTATTGATGGCATCTACTCCTATCTCGATCAAGTCGTCGTATAGTTCCAAAATGTAGCCGTCGCTATGCATAAAAACGAATTTACCGGCAGTATGGACTTTGTCAAAAAACCGTTTGTATAAAGGTTTATATTGTTTTCTCCATGTTTCAGGCGAGATTAATAAAGAGCGTTGTGAGCCCCAGTCGTCTCCGAAAATTATTCCGTCGACTTCTAATTTGAGCCATTCGTCTAAATAGGTGTTATAAAAATCTTCGACAATTTCCATTAGTTTGAAATATTCCGGAGATTCAATCAACGTATCCATGAAAAGGTTTTCTGTACCACGAAGGTATTGCATACGTTCGAATAAGCTAATCCAACCGCCTAAGATAAATTTGTCTTTATGAGTGTCAATGAATGCTTTTGTCTTTTCAAATCCAGAGATGCCTGATAAAAATAATTTTTTGGGACTTTCATAGTTCCAAACTTTATTGAAATCGGCAAAAGGATATTCTTTTACTTCTCCGATAATACCTGCTTGGTGATTTACCCAAGTCGATCCCCAGCAATCGGTATAACTGCCGATTTGGTAGTGACGTGCGTCTTCGGTGGGGTCGTCGAACGGAGCGGAGAGAATATCGATTTCGCAGCGATTGATGATGTCGTCAAGCGCTTGTCCGTATTTTAGTTTTGCGGCGGGCAGTTGCCACAGGTTTACCGGAATCCATTCCGGATTGTCATGTCGAAGGGTTCGTATTACATTTTCTTTGGCTGTCATCATAGCGGAATGGGTAGTTATATATTACATTTAAATGTCTTGTCGCCGATTTGTATTAAATAATTGCCATTGTTGAAATAGATATTCTCATTATTGGTCGAGATGTTTTGTCGATATAGTAGTTTACCGGATAGATCGAAAATATTGACTTGCTCTCCGATTGCATTTTTGATTATGATTTGATTGGATACAACGGAACAGTCGATTTCGTTGTTTCTTAATTCGTTAATAGTTGTGGGATCGCCTTCGTTTTTGAATAGAAAATATTCGTTGTCGGCTATATCGGAGGTAGAGGCCGTTATAATGTTGTCTTTTTGAGACAAATATTTTCCGTTAGCCAAAGCCCGTATTGCAGCTTTTTCACCTTTGTCTATGTAGAGAAATTTTGAGGAGGTGTCGAGATTCGATGAAAGTTCCAAAGCGCCGGTAGCAGCATTGACCGATAGATATGAATTGTTTTCGTTGAAGGCGATATATCCGTCGTCGGTATGAGAAACATTAAAACCTGTACCGTTCGGATTCATCGTAATGTCATTGTTGCTGATCGTTAACCTAAGATTGTTGGCAACGTTTTCCAAATAGTATCGTCCGTTCCAATAGCTTCTTTCCCCCGAAACGGCAATACATACAATTTCGAATTTTTTGTTTTCCAACAGTTTGATGTGGAGTATATGTTCTCCGATTCCCAAATCGGTCAATACGATTTGGTCGATGTGTTCTCCGTTAGAGCCGTCAATGACTACGGCCGGATTGTCGTCTACCCAAATTTGGGCCGTTCCGAAATTTTCGTTTGCCGGGCGTTTCCAATATGTGACGGCAGCAACGTCTCCGTTAATTTTAAATTGAAGTTCACTGTTTGCAATTTCGCTTCTCCAACCTTTTCCTGTGCCGAAATCCCAAATAGAACCTCCCGCCGTCCAGACACCTGTTTGGACCGGGGTTATATCGGTTTCGCTCAAATAAAATGCATCTTCTAAAATGTTGCTATATAGCGGAGCTGGTAGTGATGCCATTCGATCGATGTTCGATGCTTTTTTCCCTTCAAGTAGTTCGGTCGCTATTAGGTCGGCGATTTTTTGATGTGCGGTTGTATTGGGGTGTATGCCATCACCGCCGATGAGTGTAGAGGTTTGGTAATAGTCCAGCCATGTTTTTTCTCCTTTGATTATTTCGTCTTTTATGGCATCGTTGTAACTGACGATCGGAATTTGACAATGTTGAGCGATGGGATATTGACGTTCGATTTTTGAAATCCCAGCTTGCGTGCATAGCATTAGCGATATAACGGCTGGCTCACCCGGGTTTTTCCAACATTTCCGTATCAGGCTTTCGTAAGAATCCAGATAAATATCTTCGAGTTGGTCGTTGCAAGCATATTCGATTATAATCAAATCGGGGTTGAATCGTAATAGTTTCTCTTCGGCACGAATACACCCGAAATAGGAATTCGTAGAACCGATACCGATATTGATGAAATTGACGTCGATTTCAAAAGTCGATTCGAACCAAGCCTTTAATCGGGCTCCGTAACAATTGGTCTCCATCGGTTCGGCGTTGGCTCCGGCAGTCATCGAACCACCTATGACACCGATGGTAATGTCATTGCCGCTTTCAGCTTTTTCCAATAGCTTTTGAACCCGGTAATAGTTCGTTTTTTCGTTGTAATTCTTCGCTTGATAGCCATCTCCATAATATACTATATTTCTTAATAATTCTATGTCGGATTGGGCATCTAAATAGATAACGACCTGAGTCGCATCTTCCGGTATCAAGTTGTCTTTTAAAGTGCATCGATATAGTCCATGCCCTTTATCCGTTATTTCTGGATAACCGTTGTCCCAACCTTCCACATATTTGGTTTCTTCTCCGGCCGAATTTTTTACGGCCAAAGTGGGACGTAGTCCGGTCGGAGAATAGTAATCGACAATTATTTCATGAGCAATTTCATTTTCGGGCAGTTCATAAACTAAGAATGAGTAGTTTGATGGATCGTCGATTTTCAATCGATAGATGTCTCCGGCTCGTTGTGCCCAATCGTCGGTCGTTCCAGAAATCAATTTTGAGTTACCAATCCAAGTTATTTTATAGGTATCTTCGAATTCGTCATATATGCGTCCTGCGTATAGTAATTGGATACTGCATAGTAATAGAGATAATGTTAGGCATTTAAATATGTTCACTTTCATGATAGGTAGTATTAAGTTTTTGTTTTATCGTTTGTATGTTTTTTATGCAAAATTAGAATGGGTATTTGAAATATTATGATATAATTGAGTTAAAGGGTGATATTTTTTTGAATAGTTTATTGCTTAATGATGAAGTAATATTTGATTTTCAAAATAGTATTGTATATGTTCTAAATAGAATTAATGGGTATAGATGGAAGATATGAAGTGTTTTTTCGTTTATTATTTTTATGATTGATGACCGATTTACAATGAAATTTTTTTATAATTTAAAATATTTGTCAGACCACCAGATACTTTAGGGTTAACCGATTTGAATGGTATGCTTTCTGCCTCATTCGGGTCAGTTGTCAGACTACGGTCGATTGTACCGTCTTCATTAACCTTATTTTTATAATATTCTGCTTTCCCGTTCTGGGTATTTACTCCGGCAAATTCTTTTACATAGAATGTGTGATATGGCAAGCCCACTTTGTGGATAAACCATGTACCTTCAATAGTCTGATCAAGCTGACCGTTTAATGAAACGATTTTGTTTTTATTGTGTGTCAGATTGAAAACTGTTGTCCAGTTGAAATCGTTGGAAGCGAAATTCAATGTACGTAATTCAAATTCTACACCTTTATTATTAAGCTGTCCGACGTTGGCCAGATAACTGGTAAATCCGGTTGTAGCACTGATAGGAAGATTGTAAAGCAAATCTTTGGTATCGCGATTATAATATTCTAGGCTTACGAAAATACGGTTTATGAAAGCGAGGTCAAGTCCGATATTCAGGTTGTAGTTCTTTTCCCATCCTAAATTGGTATTAGGTTGAGATGATTCATACGAACCGGATGCTCCCATATAGTTCTGTCCGTAACTATACAGTCCCATATATCCGTAAAGAGATCCTGGCTGGTTTCCATTTACACCATAAGAAGCACGTATTTTCAGATCGTTCAAGACCTTTTTTACCGGTTTC
>OGOO01001161.1_pt1 | contig 24752 bp, 22 predicted proteins | sample 1552651 | NCBI WGS metagenome assembly OGOO01 (sample SAMEA2580118, study PRJEB22360) | human gut metagenome | biome: human gut; feature: human-associated habitat; material: faeces | place: Denmark | collected 2008/2010 | reverse complement strand
CTTCAGGCTGAAAGTGAAGTGGCAGCAATTAATATGGTATACGGAGGCGCCGGCAGTGGAAAAATGGTCATGACTTCATCCTCCAGTCCGGGCGTCAGCTTGAAGCAGGAAGGTATCTCCTACATCGCAGGTGCAGAGCTTCCTTGTCTGGTGGTCAACGTGATGCGAGGAGGTCCGGGTCTGGGTACTATTCAGCCCAGTCAGGCCGACTATTTCCAGACTACCAAGGGAGGCGGTCACGGCGACTACCACCTGATTGCACTGGCTCCGGCTTCCGTACAGGAAATGGCTGACTTTGTAGGGCTGGCTTTCGACCTGGCTTTCAAATACCGCAATCCGGCTATGATTCTGGCCGACGGTGTAATCGGTCAGATGATGGAAAAGGTAGTGCTTCCGGAATATCGCCCCAGACGTACGGAAGAAGAGATTCTGGCACAATGTCCGTGGGCAACGACCGGCTGCAAGGGACGCAAGCCCAATATCATCACCTCATTGGAACTGGATCCGGCCATCATGGAGCAGCGCAACTTGCACTTGCAGGCTAAATATGCAGAAATCGAAGAAAAAGAAACACGCTACGAGGAACTTGACACAGAAGATGCTGAATACCTGATTGTAGCTTTCGGTTCTTGTGCACGTATCGCACAGAAAGCCATGGAACATGCACGCGAAGAAGGTATCAAGGTAGGTCTGTTCCGTCCGATTACATTATGGCCGTTCCCGAGCAAGGCTCTGAAAGAAAGAGCTAAACAGGTGAAAGGTATCCTGACCGTGGAACTGAACAGCGGACAGATGATTGAAGATGTCCGTCTGGCCGTAGAATGTAAGGTACCCGTAGAACATTTCGGACGTCTGGGAGGTATCGTACCCGATCCGGATGAAGTAATCGAAGCCGTCAAGGAAAAACTGATTCAGAAATAAGCTATGGATACCGATAGAATAAGAGCCGTCTTAAACGTACTGTTTATGATTGGAGCATTGATTTCCGTCATTCTCTACTTCACACTGGGTGAAGACAAGACCGTATTCTTTTATGTGTGCGGTGCCTCTCTTTTCCTGAAGATGATGGAATTCGTGTTTCGTTTCTTTCTACGATAAACTACAGGAGAACTAATTATGACAAAAGAAGATATAATCAAACCTGAGAATCTGGTTTATCAGAAGCCTCGCCTGCTGAACGATAACCCTATGCACTACTGTCCGGGATGCAGTCACGGAGTAGTTCACAAACTGATTGCCGAAGTCATCGACGAAATGGGCATGGCCGAGAAAGCTGTCGGAGTAAGTCCGGTAGGTTGTGCCGTGTTCATGTATAATTACCTGGATATAGACTGTCAGGAAGCTGCACACGGACGTGCACCTGCCCTGGCTACTGCCATCAAGCGCTTATGGCCCGACCGCCTGGTATTTACCTATCAGGGCGACGGTGACCTGGCCTGCATCGGTACGGCCGAAACCATTCACGCCCTGAACCGCGGAGAAAACATCACCATCATTTTCATCAACAATGCCATCTATGGTATGACCGGCGGCCAGATGGCTCCGACCACGCTGGTGGGTATGAAGACTTCTACCTGCCCGTACGGACGTGTTCCGGAAATCCACGGTTACCCGCTGAAGATGACCGAAATTGCTGCTACACTAGAAGGTACCGCTTACGTAACCCGCCAGTCAGTGCGGTCGGGCCAACCAGAGAGGTTCCGTCTTCCTTACCCCGCCAGTCAGTGCAGTCAGTGGCTGCCATCCGCAAGGCTAAGAAAGCCATCCGCAAGGCATTCGAATGTTCCATGCAGAAAAAAGGCTCCAGTCTGGTAGAAATCGTATCTACCTGCAACTCCGGATGGAAAATGACACCCGAAGCCGCCAACAAATGGATGGAAGAACACATGTTCCCCTTCTACCCATTGGGCGACCTGAAAGATACTACCGAAAATAAATAATTATTTGCACATTATATGAAAGAGGAAATTATCATAGCAGGATTTGGAGGTCAGGGAGTTCTTTCCATGGGAAAAATCCTGGCATATTCCGGCCTGATGGAAAACAAGGAGGTGACTTGGATGCCAGCCTACGGTCCGGAACAACGCGGAGGTACGGCCAACGTCACTGTCATTGTGAGCGACGAGCGTATCTCATCCCCGATTCTCAGCAAGTATGACACAGCCATCATCCTGAACCAGCCTTCGCTTGCCAAGTTTGAAAGCAAAGTTAAGCCAGGTGGAGTATTGATTTACGACGGATACGGCATCATCAACCCTCCTACACGCAAGGACATCCATGTGTATCGCATTGATGCCATGGACGAAGCCAACGAACGAAAAATGGCCAAGACTTTCAACATGATTGTATTGGGAGGATTGCTGAAAATCCGTCCCATCGTATCAATCGAAAGTGTGGTGAAAGCCCTGCGTAAAACTTTGCCTGAGCGTCACCATCACCTGATTCCGATGAACGAAGAAGCTATACATATCGGTATGGACATCATCAAGGAAGTCTGATTTCTTACCGGAAGCGTACTTCTATATCACAGGCTGCCAGCGCATTTACAGAAAGAAATGCGGTTGGCAGCCTGCTTTTTTTCCAGAGTTTCACTTCTAACATCTCCAATACTACTTTTTGAAAGCCACAATCTACCGTTTTCGCATTTTTATTGTATCTTTGCCCCATTATGAAGAAGCTATTTTTTACAACCCTATTCATACTGGTGTGCACCGCCCTCTCGGCACAGAACACCATTTCCCAATACGGACAAGGAATGTCGGCCACCGGAATGGACGGCAACAGATATGACCGAAACGGTAATCCGATTGATACAACCGCAGTGATTGATGCCAGCACCGTACCGGTGGGACTGAATGCCTGGAAAATCGACACACGCTTTGGAGAAATGACTCCCGTTCCGGTCGATACCCTGCAGCATGGATTCCAGAACTCCAATGATACAGGAGGACCTACGGGACATTATACCTACTTAGGTAATTTGGGAGCACCGCGTATCTCACACGTATTCTTTGAACGGAAAGAAAGCAGCCAGTTTTTCTTCACCGATCCGTACGATTTCACCGTACGAAAGCCCAGTGATGTGGTGTATACCAATACCAAATCACCTTTCACCAACCTGACCTACTTCAAGCAGGGAGACGGACGCTACGGAGAAGAACGTTTTAAGGCTTATTTTGCCGTGAATGTGAACAAACGTATGGGCTTCGGATTCGACATCGACTACACTTACGGCCGAGGAAAATACGACAGCCAGTCGACAGCACTGTTCAACGGTAACCTCTTTGCCTACTATCACGGCGACCAGTACGACATGCACTTCAGCTTTATCAATGAGAACCTGAAGGTGGCCGAAAACGGAGGTATCACGGACGACCGCTACATCACCAACCCGCTGGAGATGGCCGAGGGAAACCGAACCTACGAAACGTATTCTATCCCGACCAATCTGTCGAATATCTGGAACAACAATACCGGGTATCATGCCTTTCTGACTCACCGATACAATTTAGGATTCTATCGCGATGAAACAACAGAGAACGATACGATTACTAAAGAGGTATTCGTACCAGTAACCAGCTTCATTCATACCGTCAACGTAGACATCAACCGCAGAAAATACGTGTCTTATGACGTTGACCAGAATGAAGAATACTTTGAACATAACTACCTGGGCAAGGATTCACTGGACATCACCAAGAACTTTTCTATCAAGAACACCGTCGGCATTGCCCTGCGGGAAGGATTCAACAAATGGGCCAAAGCCGGACTGACCGTTTTTGCCAGCTTTGAGCATCGTAACTTTACGCTGACTGATACCATTACCGGCACTCCGGGACGACGCATCCCGACAACTCACAAGGAGAATGTATTGTCTATCGGAGGCCAGCTTATCAAGTCACAGGGAAAGACACTGCACTACAATGTGTTGGGTGAGATAGCCATGATTGGAGAAGATGCCGGACAGTTCAGCGTAGAAGGACAAGGTGACCTGAACTTCCGCCTGTTCAACGACACAGTGCGTCTGGAAGCCAATGCCTATATCAAAAACCTGAATCCTACGTTCTACTACCGCCATTTCCACTCTAAACATTACTGGTGGGACAATGAGCTGAGCAAAATCATGCGTACACGCATTGAAGGAAAGCTGAGTATCGACCGCTGGCGGACACAGTTGAAGGCGGGAGTAGAAAATATCACCAACTATACGTATCTGGACAATGCTTCGGTGAAATATACCAACGCCAACGATGTGGTCAGCTACAAGAACGACATGGCCGTACGCCAGCATTCCGGAAACATCCAAGTGTTCAGTGCCAGCCTGCGTCAGGACTTCAAGTTGGGCATCCTTCATTTAGACAATGAAATCACCTACCAGAAGACCAGCAACGAGACCGTGCTTCCCTTGCCGGAACTTGTACTCTATCACGACCTGTACATCCGGTTCGGACTGGCCAAGAAGGTGTTGAGCATTGAAATGGGAGCCGATATGCGTTACTTTACACAATATTATGCCCCCGACTATGCTCCGGCTATCGGACAATTCTACCTGCAAAATCCGGATACACGCTACAAACTTGGCGGATACCCGCTCATCAACGGATACATCAACCTGCACCTGAAACGTACGCGTATCTTCGTACAGATGTATAACCTGCTGCAGCGTACGGGAGAAAAGAGCTACTTCCTGGCTCCGCACTATCCGCTCAACCCGCGTATCCTGAAAGTAGGACTCTCATGGAACTTCTTTGATTAATTCTCTGCCTATGAAGAGAAACCAAATTCTATATCTGGTAGGCGGATTGATTATTCTTGTCGCCATACTCCGGCTCTGTTCACACCATGAAGAAGAACCGAAGTTCACACCGCGCGATTATCCGGAAATCATCGAGTCAGGTATCCTCCGTGCGGTAACGGAATATAATACCATCAGCTATCATGCCGACAAGGACAGTCTGTCCGGCTTTGACTACGAACTGCTGAATGCCTTTGCACAAGCCAAGAACCTACGGCTGGAAGTCACTCCGGAAATGAGCTTTGAGGAACGATTGAAAGGACTCAACAAAGGAAAATACGACCTGATTGCTACGGAAACGACCGTGACCACCCGTTCCAAAGACTCCCTTCTTTTCAGCCACACTCTACTGCTCAGTAAGCAAGTGCTGGTACAGCGCAAACCGGAAAAAGGGAAAGACAGTCTGTACATACACAACCAACTGGAGTTAGGACATAAAACCTTGCACGTGGTCAAAGGCTCTCCTGCCCTGCTGCGCCTGCACAACCTCATCAGCGAGATAGCTGACACCATCTATATTCAGGAGATAGAACAATACGGTCCTGAACAACTCATGGCCATGGTTTCCGGAGGTGACATTGACTATGCCGTGTGCGACGAGAATATTGCCAAGGCAAACATGCACCTATATCCAAACCTGGATATTGATACAGACATCAGTTTCACCCAATTCTACGCATGGGGAGTAGCCAAACATTCTCCCATCCTGCTCGACAGCCTGAACCAATGGCTCGATGAATACATGAAAAGCGAAGACTATCAGAAATTATATAAGAAATTTTTTCATTAAAACCACTCATCTATGATCAAACTAGATAAAGTAAACTGGGGATTCATCGGATGCGGTGAAGTCACCGAAAAGAAAAGCGGACCCGCTTTTAACATGATAGAAGGCTCACGGGTGGTTGCCGTCATGAGCCGCGACGAAGAGAAAGCCAAATCCTACGCCATACGCCATCAGATACCCCGATGGTACACCGACGCACAAGAGTTGATTGGAGACGAAGATGTGAATGCCATTTACATCGCTACTCCTCCTTCTTCGCATGCCACATTTGCCATCATGGCGATGAAGGCCGGCAAACCAGTATACATCGAGAAGCCGATGGCTGCCAGCTATGAAGACTGCGCACGTATCAACCGTATCTCAAAAGAAACTGGAGTACCTTGCTTCGTAGCCTATTACCGCCGCTACCTGCCCTACTTTCAAAAAGTCCGTCAGTTAGTGGAAGAAGGCGAAATAGGTAACGTTATCAACGTACAGATTCGTTTCGCACAACCCCCGCGCGCACTCGACTACAACAGCAAGAACCTGCCGTGGCGTGTGCAACCCGATATTGCAGGTGGAGGTTATTTCTACGACCTGGCTCCCCATCAACTCGATTTATTGCAGGACATGTTCGGATGCATCCTGGAAGCAGAAGGATACAAATGTAACCGTGGCGGACTGTATGAAGCAGAAGATACAATCAGTGCTTGCTTCAAGTTTGACTCCGGTCTGCCCGGCTCAGGTTCCTGGTGCTTTGTAGCCCATGACTCCGCCAAGGAAGACCGTATTGAGATTATCGGAGACAAAGGTATGATCTGCTTCTCCGTCTTCACCTACGACCCGATAGCCCTGCATACGGAACGTGGACGTGAAGAAATCCTGCCTCCTAACCCTCCTCATGTACAGCTTCCGCTGATTAAAGCTGTAGTAGAGCATCTGCAAGGAAAGGCAGTCTGCACTTGCGACGGGGTCAGTGCCACTCCTACCAACTGGGTAATGGACCGCATTCTGAACAAACTTTAACTAATACACGATGGGGTGAAGCCACTCTCTTTGTTGACCATACTGTCTATACTCCTTTTCTATCCGACGCACACCATGGCTCAGGTAGAGAAGAAAGACAGCGTGTCAATCAACGAACCGGCCCCTGTGGCTTCTCCCCGACTGTCATTAAGCAGTCTGACCGACGGTATTGTCCGTTCCATCAAGTACACTGGAGAAGAAATCAAGAAGGCTGGGGCCAAACTGAACACAATAGACACCACTTACATCTCTCCCAACAAATATAACCTGGCCTTCATGCTGGAGCAAAGTTCCTGGTATGAACATTACCGGTTGGGCAGCAATGACGGACAAAGTCTGAATTTTGCCCCGAACATCAATACTAAGTTAGGAGTCTATTTCGGCTGGAGATGGATCTTTTTAGGACTTTCTTTCGACATCAAAGACCTTATCGGCAAAGGGAAGGAAAAAGCTCCCCGAAAAGAAATTGTATTCAATCTATACAGCGCCAAGTTTGGCGTAGACTTGTATTACCGAAAAACAGGCAGCGACTTCAAGCTGTCTTCCTATGAAAAGTTCAACCTGAGTCAAAGCTATACGAACACACAGTTCAACGGTTTTCAAAGCAACATCAAAGGACTGAATGCCTACTGGATTTTCAACCACAAGCGCTTTTCTTATCCTGCGGCCTATAGCCAGTCGACCAATCAACGGAAAAGCTGCGGCTCCCTGCTAGCCGGATTCTCTTATTCCCAGCATAACATTTCCTTCGACCATACCCAATTGCCCGAAGAAATGCAACAACAACTCAGTCCCTCCCTGAAATTTCACAGCCTACGCTATACCGACTACAACCTCAGCGTGGGCTACGGCTACAACTGGGTGTTTGCCAAAAACTGTCTGCTGAATATTTCTCTCCTTCCGGCTATAGCCTATAAAAAAGCACGTATCAATGACCAGCCCACCCAAAGCGGAACCGACTGGGCACAATGGATAAAAGACATCAACTTTGACCTAATTACACGTGCTGGCATCACCTGGAACAACAGCAAATACTATGTAGGAGCGTCTCTCGTACTCCACACGTATGATTACCGGAAACCCTCCTTCTCTATGACCAACTCTTTCGGAAGCTTACGTATCTACATGGGATTCAACTTCTGGAAAAAGAAAGAATACCGTGAGAAAAAAGAATAAAAAAGGGAGCTGCCCCAGTGAATAAAAGCAACTCCCGTATTTAAATAAAACAAACACAATGAACTTCTAAAAGTGAACGCCCAGTGTAAGCAGCAACTGATGACGTTCATTAGTCACTTTCGTAGCCTGCAAAGCCGCATCACTGAATGCATAGAAATCAGACTTATATACATCATATTTATAAGCTAAGTCAGTGTAGAACCACTTGCATCTGTAACCTAAGCCCACAGTTACCGTATTACGGGCTAAATCATTAGCATATTCTGTATCCGTACGCATATCATTTGCATTCAACGACTTGTATGCACCATCCTTATAAACCGATGTAGAATAATTGTAACCCGCTCTTACGCTAAACGCAGAAGATATACGAGTTTCCATTCCCAAACGCAGTGTATGTTGCCCTTTCAGCGTAGATTTGGTATACTCATTCTGATTCTCCATCGGAGTTCCATCATTATAATACAAGCGAGAAGAGCCGAAATTGGCGTACTCATATTCCGCACCTAAAGCCATGATACCTCCTAAAGTCGTTCCTGCACTGACATTGAATTTCCATGGAGTAACCAAACGATAGTCCTGCACAGATTCTCCGGCATAGTCTATAGTTCTTTCATTCGCCTTAAACTGCTTATTATCCTCCTCATTTTCATATTTATAATTCAGTTCTGAATAAATTTCAGAAGAATAGATATCTGTCAATGAGTACCAGGTAGGCGTATGAATGGCAAAACCGAAACGGAACGGAGATTCTTCTATGGGTCGGAAAATAGCTCCAAGTTTCAAATTAATCCCCGATCCTTCCGTTCGATACAGATTCCGCAACTCATAGAAACCGGAATGACTACCATCATACAAGTCTTCTGTATAATAAGTACTGCGTGTATAATCCACATCATTCACACCCAATGTAATTCCAAAATACATCCGGTCTTCCACATTAAATGCAACGTTAAAATCATACTGGTTAATGCCGCCTTCTTCCCGACTGCGGAATCCACTGGAATTTCCATTCCATCCCATTGGCAACTGATAAGTTCCGCCTTTTCCATCGTCAAAAGTACCTACTCCTACCAAACCAGTACGAATACCCATTACGCCTAAATATGGATAGTTGACATTATTATATGGATTAGACAGGTTACCATGACCTTCCATTCCATAATTATAAATATTATCTATTTCATCTATGGAGAAAATGGTTCCTCCCACCATATTGGCCATCTGCTGCGTCTGTGAAAGCCCATTAAGCATTCCTCCAGCCGCAAACATTCTGTTGAAATTACGACTCTTATGGTAATTGAATCCAAAGTTCAGGTAGCGCAGTGTAGTACGATTACCAATCTTTGTGGAATACACAAAACCAATCTGATCAAAGGAAGCCTTATTCCGCTTGTCATTCATCTTCTCCCCTCCAAAGTCACTCTCAGCCTTTGTGCTGTTCATACCAAAGGAAGTAGACAAGTCATGCCCCCTAAACAAACCGATACCCGCAGGATTAGTACCAATAGTAGAAATATCCGCTCCCAAAGCTCCCATGGCTCCTCCCATACCTACAAATCGGGCCGTACCGTTTAACTCATCACCAGCATAGCGAGCCGCATCATACGCATTCTGCGCCATAGCCTGCGCACTGCACATCAATGAGCAGGCCATCGCATACATATATTTCCTTTTCATACTTGATTTCTTTATTTAATGTTCAGACTATCTTCTGTGTGCACCTCCGCCACCACCAGAACTTACACTTCTTGAAGAGCCTCCACTGCGGGTTGTAGTAGAGCGATAGCTACCTCCACCAAAGTTGTTATAGCTTCTGACAGATGAGTTTGAATTTGTCCGTGAATTGTTTATTCCGTTCATCCGGTTGCCGCTATTCTGGTTCATGCGGTCAAACGCTCCCGTATTACGATAAGAATTAGGACGTGTACTGCTTGGACGAGAATAAGTAGATTCACCAATACCTTGTGAAGGACGCGTATATCTCACACCTGTGCTACGTACTCTTGTAGCATCATCCGGGCGTACAGAACGTACCCCATTAGTTCCGCTCACTACACGACCTCCAGTTCGGCCATTATGGTCGAATACAGATCCCACAGTACCTCTCCGTACCACATTCTCTGCACGGCGGTTATTGTAGGTATAAGAATGACCATGCCATCCTCCTCCCCATCCATACGACGGATAGTACGGATAATGATGATGCCACCCCGGTCCCCAGTAACCGGCCCAGTAGCCTCCCCAATAGCCACCCCAGTAACCGCCATACCAGTATGGAGAATACCAGCTGCTATAATACCATGGAGAAGACCATCCCCAGCCAAAGCTGAATCTCGGCCCGGCTATGCTCCAGTTCCATCTCCAATCCCACCACAACGGATTGCTGTAGGTAGGAAATACATAAGCATAAAGTCCGTCATCATACACATTCCAGTCCCATGACGGGAAAGCACCATACACTACATCCCAGTACAACGGACTGCTTACCGGTATGGCATAACGCGGGCTACGGAAACGAACGATACGCATGGCATATTCGTAATCATCCTGCGAACCTTCAAATCCGTTCACCCATTCCCCTCGTTCGCCATACGGTTTTTCCTGAATGTAAAGCGTATCATTCTGCATAGAGAATGTATTTTCACGTGATGTGTACCGACGGTTGTACTCATCTACATCACGCGTATTTCCTGCCACATCTTTCACTACAACCGGAGTGGAAGTAGTCGATGTGGAATACACCGTTGTCCCCTGACTATTCTGCTTCGGGGCCACTACGGTTTCCTTCTTCGTTTCCGTTTTTTTCTTCGGAATGAAGTAAAGGTCGTCGTTACTCTGCGCTGCCAAAATGAATGGCAAGCCAGCCAACATCAACGAAGCAAATACTTTCACCTTCATCATAATTATATCATTTAACGGTTTCACCTTTTTAATCTGATACAAAATTAGAAAGATATTTCTCCCCATCAAGCAGGAAATCCCTATTTCGAGGTAGGGATTTCCCTAAACTTGTCGAATGCTCAATCTTTTTACACTCCCAGGAACGGAACTACCACAAACTCTGCGTCTGGATATTCCCGTTTCAGCAGGTCGCGCATATATTCCTCCGTATCGCGACGGATAATCTCATCATCTTCTTCCGGAAAGAGATTGTAGACCAGCGTATGCAGGCGGATGCCCCGACGCGTCATCGCTTCCAGACTCAGCAACGTGTGGTTGATGCTGCCCAAACGACCGGAAGTGACGAACACCAGCGGATACTGTTTCTGTGCCACATAGTCGATAGTCAGCAGTTCACGGGTCAGCGGCACCATCAGTCCTCCGGCTCCTTCCAGCAACACCGCATCATAGCGTTCACTCAGTGTCTGAGTGGCACGTTCAATCTTATCGAAATCAATCGGGCGCTTGTCTATCTCCGCTGCCAGATGCGGAGAGCAAGGATAAGAAAAAATCTCCGGCATGGTCAACCGTTCCTTATCTTCCGGCAACAAGCCGGTACCCATAATCCGGCGGTGCAGCTCGATGTCTTCCGACATGTCCGTATTCCCCGTCTGAATCAGTTTCTCCGTAATGGTACGGATGCCCCGCTCGTTCCAGGTCTTGGCCAGGTAAGCCGTAGCATAACTCTTTCCGATATTGGTATCGATACCGCTGACAAAATATACATTCTTTTTCATACTCGTAACCTTTTTATTTTCTACATATCATATAAATAGGATGAAAGGTCAAGTACACCTTTCCCCGTTCATCCGAAAACTGTTTCGTATAATTCCGGCAGAACTCCTGCAACCTGCCGCGTGTCCATGGCTGTGCAGCCGTGCCCGTCACTCCAGTCTCCTTCAAATGCTTCAAAACTTCCAAAGGAGAAGAGAATGATAAGCGCAACTGTTCCTCGTGGGCATATACCACTTCATAACGTGCCATCAGCATCTCTTTCAATTCCTCCAGCGACGGATACGACAATCCCGCCGCAGTCAGTGTCGCCACCTCCTCTGTGTTGTGAGGACCGAAGGTACTGAAAGCCAGGTATCCTCCTTCGTGCAATAGCTTCTGGCATCCTGAAAAGAAGCGTGGCAGGTCTTCAAACCACTGCACCGCCGAGCACGATACAATCAGGTCCTGCCCCTCCGGAAAAGCTAATGTCTCCGCATCCTTCGCCATGAAATGCACCTTTTCACCCAGCACATCTGCCAGGTAAGGTTCCACTTCCGGACAAAGGTCGTTCAGCCACATCTCTTCCGGTGCAGCCTGCTGCAAGTACATCCGCGTGAACATGCCCGTGCCGCAGCCAATTTCCAGCACCCGCTCCTGTATGTCCGAAGGAATGTAACGACCGGTCAGTTCTGCCATTCGGGATGCCACGTAACGCTGCACGTCGGCCTTGTCCAAGTAAGTCCCCACGGCCTTGGCAAAGCGCCGACTAATCAGGGCCTTGTCCATAAGCGACTTTCTCCGTTCAGCAACTCACGGAACAACTCCTCGTCATAGTGTTCCGCATCCACTTCTTCCACGGCCACTCCCTGCCAGGCTTCGCGCTGGTTCTGAGGCGGGAAAATTTTGTCGTTCGTCCCGACAACCGCCTTGTCCCAGGTCCACTCCACAGCCGGACGAGCCTTTACGGCCGTCCATAAAGCAGCCAGTTCCTGGTGCAAATCGTCTACCTCCCGATAAGGATGATGCGACAGGAATGTCTTCACCTGGGCAGCCGACCCGCAAATTCGCCGACGGAAACGAATCAGTACCGGTTCCGAAAAATTCTCTAACGTTCCCTGAAAGATGGCTTCAGGAATACCCTTTGTATCGTGAATAGGGAAAGGCGTACCGTTCACTGCCAGCCTCATCCCGTAAGGATACTCTTTTCCGGCCAACGTCTGGCAGGCTACCCATACCCCCATGGACCAGGCCATGACCCGTATCTCCCTGTAGCCCTCCAGCAGACTGTAGTCAAAATCCAAATCCTTATAGTCGAAACACAACAGGCAGTCGCATTCTTCCTGCACGGGTCCAGCAAACAGATTTTCGTCCGAGCCCCATCCAGCAAAGAAGAGCAGCAATGTGGAATTTCCTTCCTTCTTGATAAACCGTTGTTTCATATCTTAATTTCTTTCTGTTTTCATGATTTCATTTCATGACACAACCGTGCCATTTCCTCTTCTTCAATCAGCGAAGTCAGCGAGAAACGCAACCGCGCTGTTCCCTCGGGTACGGTAGGCGGACGCACGGGCAACACATAAAAGCCGTGTTCCTGCATCTGCAAGGCCTTCCAGATGGCCTTCTCATTGGCTCCCACTACCAGGGGAATAATGTGACTTTCCGACGGACATTCCACCCCACTCTCACGGATAGCCGTCCGCAGGCTCACTGAGATTTTAGTCAGGTGCTCCCGCCGTGCCTGCATATCTTCCAGGTGCGACAAGACAAAGCGCGTCCATGCCACATTGATAGGCGGCAAGGCCGTGGTGAAAATCAACGTACGCATCCGGTTCACCAGGTAATCGCGTATCACCTTCCGGCACACTACATACGCTCCCACGGAAGCCATTGCCTTGCCGAAGGTACCGCACAAGAAATCGATCTCCTTCAGGCAACCTTGTTCCTCGGCTACCCCCAGTCCTCGCTGGCCCCGTACGGCAATGCCGTGCGCCTCGTCTACATACAGCATCACGTTGGTATAACGGCGCTTCAGTTCCACCAGTCGGTCAAGCAAAGCTACGTCACCGTCCATACTGAACACGCTTTCCGTCACCACAATAATCCGGTGAAACTCGCCGTGATGCTTGGCCAGCAGATTTTCCAACTGCGCATAGTCCTGATGACGGTAACGGATGCACTTGGCCACCGACAAGCGGATGCCGTCAATCAGACTCGCATGTACTAATTTGTCGGCTAAAATCAGTGTGTTCGCATCGGTCACCGCCGGCAGAATCCCCGTATTCATGTGATACCCGCTGCTGAACACCAGTGCACTCTCCGCCCCGAAGAGCGAAGCCAGCAACGTTTCCAATTCCCGATAAGCCGGGAAGTTGCCCGTCAGCAACCGTGAGGACGAGGAAGAAAAGCACAAGTCCCTCTCCTTCACCGTCCGCAGAAATTCCTCGCGCAACGCTTTGTCCGAAGCCAGTCCCAGGTAATCGTTCGACGACAGGTTCAGCATCCGCCGTCCGTCGGCTTCAATCCATTTCCCGTCACAGCAGGTTTCCGGCAACACACGCAAATTGCCGCACGCCTCCAGCTGTTCCAGTTCCTGCTGGAAATCCCTTTCCCATCCGGGTTGTATTTCATTTTCCATGATGTTTCTCCTTGTTTTTATTCCGGCATTTCGCCCACAATCTTACACAAACCGCTCGTCAGCTTGGTCAGCTGCTCCGGACGGATGATGAAAGGCGGCATAATATAGGCCAACCGTCCGAACGGACGTACCCAGATACCTTCTTCCACAAACCGCCGCTGCATCCAGCCCATGTCGACCGGCTTCTTGGTCTCAATCACCCCGATGGCTCCCAGTACCCGGACGTCAGCCACCTGTGGCAACGCAGCCGCCGGTGCCAGTTCCTCCTTCAACTGTGCCTCGATGCGGCGCACCTTCTCCTGCCAGCCAGACGACAACAACAGCCGGACAGAAGCCAGTGCCACAGCACACGCCAGCGGATTACCCATGAACGTAGGCCCATGCATGAAGGCACGCGGTTCCTTGGAAGAAATGCAGTCGGCCACCTTTTCCGAAGCCAGCACCGCCGAGAAGGTCATGTACCCTCCGGTCAGTGCCTTGCCGATACACATGATGTCCGGTTCCACCTGCGCATGTTCCCACGCAAAGAGCTTGCCCGTACGCCCGAAGCCCGTGGCAATCTCGTCAAAAATCAGGAGCATACCGTTCTCCCGGCAGAGGCGTGCCGCCTCCCGCAAATACTGCGGATGGTAGAAACGCATCCCTCCGGCTCCCTGTACGATTGGTTCCAGAATCAGGGCCGCCAGCTCGCCGTGGTGCTGCGTGATGACTTCCCGCAACGGCTCGATGTCTTTCTCGTCCCATTCCGCGCCGAAACGGCACTGCGGGGCCGGCACGAAATAGCGTATCGGAAGGGCCGAGCCGAACAGGCTGTGCATACCCGTCACCGGGTCGCATACCGACATGGCGTTCCACGTATCGCCGTGGTACCCCGAACGGATGGTCACGAAATTGTTTTTCTCCGGATGGCCGGCTGCAAACTGATACTGTACCGCCATCTTCAAGGCCACCTCCACGGCTACCGACCCACTGTCGGCATAAAAAATATACTCCATGCTGGGAGGTACGATTTTCAGCAGTTCCTTTCCCAGTTCAATGGCCGGTTCATGGGTCAGTCCCCCGAACATCACATGCGACATCCGGTGGAGCTGTTCCTCCACCGCCCGGTTCAATACCGGATGATTGTATCCATGCACGGCACACCACCACGACGACATACCATCAATCAGCTCCGTGCCATCAGCCAGGGTCAGCGTACAGCCCTCTGCCCGTTCCACCTTGTAAGTAGGCAACGGATTTGAGGTCGAAGTGTACGGGTGCCACAGGTGGTCCCGATCAAATTCGTCAAACAGTTTCTCACAATTCATATCCTGCTCCTTTTATACGTTCTTTATCTTTTGATACTTTGGAACCGAGGGTAGTCAGCAAATCGCCCACAATGGCCGAATTGATGCCCACATACAAGGCACGGTCTACCGTCTCCTCACTCAACTGCGAACGTCCTCCGGCAAAACGGAGGAAGGCCGTCGGGTTCACCATGCGGAACATGGCCACCGTGCGCAGCACCTCTTCCGCCGTCAGCGGTTTCGCATGTTCCAGCGGCGTACCCTTGATGGGCTGCAACAGGTTCAACGGGATAGACTGTACCTCCAGTCCCCGCAAGGTCAGTGCCAGTTCTACCCGCTGGGCCGGCGTTTCTCCCATGCCGATGATGCCTCCGCTACATACGTCCATGCCCGCCCGACGAGCAGCCTGGAGCGTTTCTATCTTCTGTGTCTGCGTATGCGTGGAACACAAGGTCGGGAAGAACGAAGGCGCCGTTTCCAGGTTGCAATGATAACGGCTCACCCCGGCACGATACAAGGCCGCAAGCTGTTCTTCCGTAGCCAGTCCTAACGACGCACACAATTCAATCTTACTATGCGCCCGAAGGTATTCAAAGTGCTTGCAAAGTTTCTCCACCTCTCCTGCTGAAGGCCGACGACCACTGGTCACCAGTGAGAAACGAGCCACACCCTGGTCTTCGTTCATCTTTGCCTGGCGCAGACATTCCTCTTCGCTCACCAGTCCGTATTCCTCCACGCCCGTGTGATGATGTACCGACTGGGCACACCATTTGCAGTTTTCCGGGCAACGTCCCGACTTGGCATTGATGATGGAACACATGTCAAACTTCCGGGAAGCGTATGCCACCGTGATGCGATGGGCCGTTTCACACAATGCGTCAAAAGGTGCTTCCTCCAACAGCCACAAGGCCTCTTCTGCGGTCAGCACCTGTCCTTCTTTTATTTTCTCTTCCAGTTTCTGTAATCTTTCCATACGTATTTATTTAAAAAAAGAAGGGGTGTACCCGCTTCAGTAAAGTCTGTCAGACTTTACCTGAAACGGGTACACCCCTTCCGGTTATTGTTATTTTATTTAGTTCATCTAAAAGCAGCGGCGCAGACACTTCTTCCCTTTGCGGCACCAGCAGACACCACAATCTTTTCGGGTCCATTTCGAATATACTTCCTCCAAGTCCCGGTCCTCCGCTTCCAAAGAATACTTCTTCTGAGAGGATATTCCATGATGCAGCCTCAGCCTTCTTCCCTCCACACACCGCCGTTTTCTGCTTGCCCAATGAAGCATCTGCAATTCCCCGTCCCACCTGTCCGATGGTAACGTGGCGATGCAGGCTCACAAACGCAGCATATTCCTTCCGGCTCCAACGGCGGAACCGAAGCATGACTTTGCGCGAATAGGAAGCGATACGATGCATCTGTTTTTCTCTTTGTTTAAATGTACGGCTGCAAATGTATATAAAAATCTACAGAAAATGCAAGGATTTTGGAGAATCCGGTTTGATAACCATCAGGCTGAAGTGTTTATTTCAGATGCTTGTCAAGAAATTTCTCCATGGCACGGTAGAAGTCGAACTTGTTCTCTTCATTATAGAATCCGTGTCCTTCATTTTCCTTTACCATGTATTCCACTTCCACACCTCGTTTCTTCAAGGCTTCTACCATCTGGTCAGATTCGGCTTTGTTGACGCGCGGGTCGTTTGCACCCTGGGCGATGAACAGCGGAGCCTTGATCTGGTCTACATGGAATACAGGCGAGTATTTTTCCATCATTTCTTTGTCGGTTGCGGGGTCGCCCACCATTTCGTGCATCATGTCGAGCAACGGTTTCCAATAGGGAGGAATCGTATTCATGAACGAAAGCAAATTGGACACTCCTACGTAATCGACGGCGCAGGCATACAGGTCGGGAGTAAAGGTCACTCCTGCCAGGGTAGCGTAACCTCCATAGCTTGCTCCATAGATGGCCACCCGCTTCGGGTCGGCTATCCCTTTCTTGATCAGCCATTCTACTCCGTCGGTAATGTCATTCTGCATGGTCTGTCCCCATTGCTTGTAGCCCAGTTCAGTAAACTTGCGTCCGTATCCGGTTGAGGCGCGGAAGTTCATCTGCAGTACGGCATAGCCACGGCTAGCAAGGAACTGTACTTCCGGATTGTATCCCCAGGAATCGCGTGCCCACGGTCCTCCATGCGGATTGACCACAACCGGCAGGTTCTTTGCATTTTCCATGGTATAACCTTTCGGCAGAGTCAGGTAACCTTCTATGGTCAGTCCGTCACGGCTGGTATAGGTAATCGGGTTCATGGCGCACATTTCCTCCTCTTTAATCCAGGGCGCTATGTCGGCCACCTTGGTGAGCTTGTTTTCCTTCACATTATAGAGGTAGTAGCTTCCGTATGTGCGGTCATTGCCGGCATGGATCAGGCGGATATTCTCGTCTCTGCTCTGGCTGGTGATACTGACGTTATAGCCCGGAAGCTGAGCTTCCAGTTTCTTACGTATTCCCTCTTCTTCTTTGTCGAAATAGTGGCGAATCATGTCCTTGTGCCCTTCACAGGCTACTACTGTCAGCCGGTTCTTCTTTTCGGAGTAGCTGAAGCCCGAGATGTCGTACTTGTCGTTCATGTACAGGACCTCCTTCTCTTCGCAGGTTTTCGGATCCATCAAAACCAGTGCGGTCTTGTCGCGTCCGACGTTGGTCAGTGCATAGACCATCTTGTTGTCGGGCGTAAAGACGGCAAAACCGACGGTTTCCTTAAAGTTGGTGGTCAATACCGGTTGGAACGGCTGGTCTTCCGTTTCACGGTATAGTATCTGCTTATTGACCCCATCTACTATGGCAATGGCTACACGCAGCTTACCGTCGTGGTCGGTCATCCATCCCTGTATATTGCCCGGGTTCTCGGCCAGCAGGGTCAATTCTCCTGTGTTCAGGTTCAGGCGATACGGGTCGAATACCTGAGGGTTACGTTTGTTCATGCCGATGATGACCAGTGAATCGATTTTTTCCAGCGGGTCGATAATATTGGTTCTCACTTTCGGGAAATTGGTGTACGATTTCAGGTCAGAACCGTCGATGTTCACGCCATAGAGCTGGTAGTTCTCGTCGCCTCCCGTATCCTTGACGAAAAGGATGCGGTTATTGCCAGCCCACATGCTTGCGGCGATATCACGTTCCGTTTCAGATGTGATGCGGATGATAGTGTCCGATCCGATTTTCTGTACAAAAAGGTTCATGCGGTTCTCGTAGGGAGCCATGAATGAAAAGTAGGTCCCGTCGGGCGATACCTGATAGTCTATCTTTTCCGGGTTCTTGAAAAAGTTTTCCAGCGGAATCTGTGTCTGTGCGCCGGCGGTAAAGCAAATTCCGGCCATGAACAGACCGGCTGCCAGCATGTTTCTTAGATTTTTCATTATGTCTTATTTTTGTTTATATTAATGTACGGCTGCAAATGTATATAAAAATCTACAGAAAATGCAAGGACTTGGAGAATACAGTTTTTCGGTCTACAGATTCGCTTTTATCTTCTTTTCAATCTCCGTGTCTGTTGTCTTTTCTGCATAGCCTTGAAACTTTGCAATTATCGTGCGGTCTTTACCTATCAAATAAAACTGCGGGCCTCCATTACCAGCCTGATAACCATTTATAAGTTTAGCAATTGTATCCTTATCGGCAGTCAGAAAACCGTATTCTATTCCCTGTTTTTTCACATAGGCTTCACAAGATGATTTCGACCTTCCCCACGTTTCTACAGCCAGCACTTCAAGCTCGTTCACCGCATATTCTTTTCTCAACCTGTTCAAGAAAGGAATCGAAATCTTGCACGGTCCGCAGCCTATCCCCGTGAACTGCAACAAGATGACCTTCGACTTTATACTACTTAAAGAAACCTTCTGACCGTTCATGTCAGTAAGCGTCCAGTCTGGAGCTTTTTTACCCGTCATATCCACTGTCGCCTTCTGAGAATTCTCTCCTTTTATACGCCGCACATAATCTGCCGGATAATAATCTTCCGCTACAATTTTTCCCTTTCCTGCAGGATTATACACAAAATCGGAACAAATATTCTCACTGATGCTATGCTGCATCTCCCTGCGATAACGATAAGGCATGTCATCTTCTTTTGAAATCCAGATTTTGTAAATAGATGTCGGATCATATATATACGGATTCTCCGGCATGTAACAAGCCTTACCAAAGAACTCCACCTGATACGGTGTATGGATACTCAATTCCATCAGATAATCTTTCCCCTCATCCTTCAAGCTAAGGACTATGCTATCCTGAGTATTCAATGCATACTCAAGAATGGATTTCATGCAACCAAAAGCTTGCGGCATAATAACTCTGAACGGAAGGGGACTTTTCTGAGTGAAATCATCTATCCGTACTTCTTTTTCCTCTTTCTCTATATAAGCAAACACAGTTCCGTCATATACCCAAAGTGGTTGTCTGAATTCCTTATCCGAGGCACACAAGAAAGAATACCCCACAGCAGTATCCTGCGGATTCACATGCTCATAAATTTCTGTTGGCACACTGTACACCGGCTCTTTGTCTCCCGGTTCCCATGCCTTTTTCACACAATGATAGGTTACCGATTCTACAGCGTTCATTTTCTCCAGTACATGCGACAGATAGTCCGTCTCTCTATTTTGTCCGTAAATCGGCAGAGCCAATAACATGGAGAAGAATAATATTACAATGATTTTCATGACATTATATTTCTATAAAAAATGAGTCCGCTCTAAAATACGGGATTACATTCCAACTTCTCTCAAAAGTATTTAAAGCATAATTGCAACCCATTTTAAAGCGGACTCAAAAACAATTTATTGGAGTTTGAAGGAAACAGGTACGGTAAATTTTACCCTTACGACCTCCCCCCTCTGCATGCCCGGCTTCCACTTAGGCATGGTCTGCAGCACGCGCAAAGCCTCTGCATCCAAATCCGGATCTACAGAACGAGCCACCTTGAATTCGGTAGGAGTTCCGTCTTTTTCCACCACAAACTGCACGATTACCCGTCCCTGCACATTATTCTTCATGGCATTTTCCGGATATTTCATGTTTTCTTGAAGGAATTTCAACATTTCCTTCATTCCTCCCGGAAATTCAGGCATCTGTTCTGCGACCATAAACACTTCGTCTTTCGCCACACTGTCAGTAGGAGCCGCTACTGAATCTGGTGCGACGGTTTCTTCTTTGGCATCCTGTTTTTCGGATGCTCCCTGCGAGCAGGAGATGTTTCCGGCAACGAGTAGAGCAAAGGCCGGAAGCACGAACAGCGCATATTTGATATGCCCTGCAGCGTTTGATTTTTTCTTGTTCATCATAATGATACGTTGTTTAAGGTGAGAGAAGTTGAAATTATTGGATAACCCGTACTTGTGGTTGTAGGCCAATCCAAGCAGGTGATATTGATAGCTTTTAGTAGCAAACCCTGCCTCCATTACTTTCCTGTCGGCCAGGAACTCTAAGTTGAGTCTGACCTCACGTTTCAGCAGCCAAGCAAAGGGATTTATCCAGCAGCAGATGCTGACCATCTCGGCAAGAAGTACATCGACGGAATGACGCTGCTTTACGTGCGCCACTTCGTGCGTCAGGATTTCACTGATTTCATCTTCCTTCACTGCGGCAGGATTCATGAAAATCCATCTGAAGAAAGAGAACGGTCCGGAAGGGGCATTCAAACATTTTACGCGGACACCGTTTATCTCTTTTTCCGGCAGACGCACAATGAGGCGATACAGACTGAATGCCTGAATCGCAAGCCGGACGAGCAATACCAGTACTCCGGCAAGATACAAATAACCTATCCACTCAGACAGCACGAACACACGGTTCCCGGTTTCTGCCGCTTCACTCCCCACCACAATCTCCGGCAACACCGCCGAGTAATCAAAGTGAGTGAGCATAATCATGCGGTCACGGCTTTCCAGCCATTCACGCACGTCGATAAAAGGCAGAATGAATGGCAATACAAGCGACACTATCAGGATAAATCTTCTGGAACGGAAGAAGGTATCCCGCGTGCATACCAGTTTATAGAGCGCGTAAAACAGGATTAATCCGACATTGACTTGAAGAAGGTATAGCATAAAAATAAGTTTTTATTTGTCTTCACGTTTTTCAATCAGGTTGATAATCTCATTCAGGTCTTCCTTGGAAATCTTCTGTTCCTTGGCAAAGAACGAAACCATCTCCTTATAAGAATTGGCAAAATAATTGCGCACAATGTTGCCCACAGACTTGCTGGTATACTCTTCCTGAGCAACTAAAGGAGTATACCGGTAAGTATTACCAAACCTTTCTGCCTGCAGGTATCCCTTCCGCTTCAGGTTGTTGATGACGGAGGCCACCGTGGTATAAGGTGGTTTAGGTTCAGCATAGCATGCCACCACATCCTTCACAAAACACGGTCCCAAGTTCCAAATAAAGCGCATGGCTTCTTCTTCCTGATAAGTTAGCTTTTCCATATCAAACGAGTTTTCTACGAACTTTTCGCAAATCTACGAAATTATCGTAAACAATAAGCATTCAAATGGTTAATTATATTGAACAAGAAATACATTTTCAAAACTATTCTATCACATTGCAGAAACGCAAGCGTATATAAAGAAATACGAACAAAAGATTTCTATGTTTTCTTTCCGGAAACCATACAGCTCTCCAGCCGGAAACCTACGTTTCCCGTAAGAGAAACGTAAGGTTCTGCCACGGAAAACGTAGAAAAGGAAAGAAAATTTACCCAAAAACGGATAAGCAATTATTTTCTTTTATTGAAAATAACAATAATGGCCACAATTATGACCAACGATAATGCGGAAACTACAATTTTATAGCCTGCGATAGTCGACCCTACATACTCCGTATACGGATAGAGCTCATTAAACAAGCAGCTAGAATCCCATAAAGTAGAAAGCATGGTCAGCAACGTCAGAAAAATCAAGAAACGATTCACCTTCCTGTCATTCCTTTTTTCCCGCCTCTGGTTTTCCACATCAATTAAATGATACAGCTGACTCCGTTCCTCACTAATTTCAAGTCCTGAGTCGATTGATTTGTAAATTGCAAGAGGTAAAAAATTATAAGATATCTTGTGAAAACAATATGCACTCTCAAACGACACTAATTCATCTTCCAGCTGAGATATATCGCTTAAATTCTTACGGAAACGAATGTTCAACCTGAAAAGATAAAATTTCAAGAACAAACTATGTATGTATATCAATCTGAAGTATGTATCAGTCCAGTTATTCAGCAACCAGCCAGGTGCCTTAAACGATAAAATGGTAAACGTATCCATTAGACTCAAGGCACTCCAATTATTATAAAACGAAATCTTGCTTTTATGCAATACTTCTTCCAAATAAGAAGGGGAAATACCGTTGTCCTCATGTTTTGCATAAGAACCCACCCTGGACAATGTACCTAACTCGAAGAGCAGCACATCCTTTTCCACTTCATCAAGTGACACAGCACTTACAGAATTGACCACTTGAAAGACTTTCAGCTTATTGCCGTTTTCTATCAGCTGATTAAAGCTTACGTTTTCTGTTTTATGAAACCACCGGTACAAATCCATAATGGGGTTGATTGCAGCATCAATAAATGCCCCATGCTTCACTTTGTCGTAGCACATTACCGACCGCAACACAGACATTACACTGGTTATCTGATTTAAATCATCCGTTTCCTGTTCAATTTCTATGGAATACATCAGCATAGCATAAGGCATGATATAAACCGTTACATTCTTCAGGAAAAAACTATACGGGCTCTCACCCTCTCCTAACGAAAGAGTTACCAGTTGCTGTATATCGTAGCGATAGCTATGAACACATCTGGAACAACTGCCTCTCATACAAAATTCTACCAACTCATGATAAAAGAATTTCTTATATTCCTCTATCATCCCGTCGTCATACACTATTTCTTTCCAACCTTCTGTCAAAAAAGGTGTTTGGCCGTATTGCTCCGGAAGATTAAAATATCCACACAAGAATGCCACATGTTTATAGTCTTTCATAGTTATTTTTTCTACAAAAATAAACCTTTATTTGTGATTACGAAATTTTTAATGTACTTTCGGTTATTCGTCCTACTAAATCTATTACTTATGGCAAAATACATCTTCCTACAAGATTATTCTCTGGAAATCTCCGAACAATATTCCCAACTTTTGTCACAGCATATTGAGAATCTTCCTTATACTCTTTCCTTCCCTATTTATCAGGCTACCCAGAAAATAAAAACAGAACAATACGGAGCAGCGATGAACCATGTATTAGATTTTTTCGAAATCTCAGTCCAATATGCTTCGATTCTTCTATTCTTCATTTTAAAGCAAAAAACGACAAACAACACCACACACAAAGTACTGTGTTCCGTTGTAAATAAAATAGACAATAAACGTCCGCTGTCATTCGGCGACTGGGTTAATGACCTCTTTATTCCACTACTGACAACAGCTTCCATAGAACTCCCGGAACATTCTTTTGTCAAGTCCATGCGAATGCATGTCTGCTCAAAACACGGAAATATTCTTCTAGGAGGAAAGAAAGAAGCAAGCATTGTTCAAATAAGGAATGAATACAAGGGACATAGCACCACGCTTTCCGAAGAAATCTATAGAGGAGTACTATACACTTTAGAGGAACGAGTAATGAAAATGCTGAATGGCTTGTCGGCTCTCTCTGGTTACCAATTTTATGCCATTGATGAAACCGGCACTGCATGGAACTTAAAAAGCATCGAAACAAAAACACTTCAGTCTGTGCCTCAACACCTGCATTCTCCATCGCCTTTACATTATTACGTATATCGGGAAGGCCCTAATGACCAGGCTGAAATTACCGACTTATTTCCGTTAATATTCCTGAACCCTCAAAGACATGTATATGTATTCCAGTCGTTGAAGGATGAAAATGCCTCCTACATCTCTTCGAATGAGAATGCCATTACTTACATCAGCGATGCGTTAAATGAAGAAATTGACACTTGCTTCCAAAATATAATTCCTTCATTTGATATTTCCAAAGAATTAAACTGGGAGGAACTGAAAACCTGTATGACCAAAGAGTCCATGGGCTTCATGAAGCGAATCTACAAAGAAAAGAAGTACAATCAGGAGTTGTTCGTCGACCGTGAACGACTTACATCTACTCTCTATCAATTCTGGGAAAGCGACAAAACTCTTTTCCCATTGCTAGGCGAAGCCGGACAAGGAAAGACCAGTCAGCTATGCTATTGGACTGAGAAATTACTGGAACAGAAAAAAGCGGTCCTGATATTCAATGGAGCAGATTTCAGCAATTACACACTGGAGCAGAAAATCAAGGCGCTGTTCGGTTATAACTACAAGAAACCTATAGCACGTTTACTGACATCGTTACACGAAAAGGCAGAAC
>OGOO01001157.1_pt1 | contig 24806 bp, 36 predicted proteins | sample 1552651 | NCBI WGS metagenome assembly OGOO01 (sample SAMEA2580118, study PRJEB22360) | human gut metagenome | biome: human gut; feature: human-associated habitat; material: faeces | place: Denmark | collected 2008/2010 | reverse complement strand
AGCACGAACATCGCGTTTGCGGCGTCTTCCGGCACTGTTGGTGAGGCCAACAACCTCGGTGAGACTGCTGCGGCTGAGGCCATTCAGAAGGCCGTCGGCGACAACGCCGGTATCTTCAGCCTGGCCATCATGCACTCCAAGGTTGCTCTCAACCTTGCGAAGAAGCAGCTGCTGGAGTTCCGGAAGTACACTGATGCTGCTGGCATTCAGAGAACTGTCAACATCGCGGACTACAATGGCATGACTGTCATTGTTGACGATGGTGTTCCGGTTACGACGAATGCGAAGGACACTGCTGCGAAGGACTACACCACGTACCTGTTTGGTGCTGGTGCGATTCAGTTCGCTGAGGCTCCTGTTGACACGCCTGTCGAAGTCGATCGTACTGTCCTGACTGCTGGTGGCTACAACGTCCTGGCAACCAGACTGCGTGAGACGCTGCATCCGAACGGCTTCACCTACACGTTGCCGACCGTGTCTGGCTCGGTCTGCTCGTCCCCGTCCGATACTCAGCTGGGCACGGCTGCTCAGTGGAAGGTCGTTGTCGATCCGAAGCTGATCCCGATTGCACAGATCGTGTCCAACGGCTAAGGAGGTGAGTGCGCGTGGCGAACATTGGCTACGTAGACGTTACGTACGCAGACGAGTACGTTGCGACGCACTTCCTTTCAACCGATGACTTGCGGTTTACCTGGGAGGGGTTGAGTGATGAGGACAAGGAAGTGCTGCTGCAACGATCCTTTGAATCAATCGAAGCTCTGCCCTTCTCAGGGCACAAGTCTCAACCAGATCAACAGACTGCATTTCCAAGATGTCCGAGCACGGAAGTGCCTAACAGTGTCAAAGCTGCTCAGGTTGAAAACGCCATTGCGCTGTCTGATGATTCAACCTCAGAAGACGCCGCATTCTATGAAAAGCTTTGGCAGTGGGGAGTAGAGTCGTACAGCATTGGTAATTTGTCCGAGAGGACAAGTTCTGGTGCCTGGGGACGGGGATCCACTACTTCGTATGGTATTGTATCTGCGAAGGCAGCACGACTCCTTCAACCGTTCATGTCAGGCGGCTACCGAATTGCAAGGAGGCCAGTATGAGTCGAATGACGAAATTTCTGAAGCAGACTTGCATATTCGAACGTGCCAAGAGAGACAGTAGGGGAAATGTTCAGCTGGATAAGTTTGGCGAAGTGATCTATGAATCTCCTCGTCAACTTAGATGTCGTCGTGAGAGAGTTATTCGAGATGTGCAGACCAATACCGGTGCAGTGCTCCGAAGCTCGACGAGATACTTTACCGATGAGAGCGTCGAGGTTAATGCTGATGACCGCTTTGATGGTAAGGCCATCTTAGAAGTTGAAGAGTACACCAACCAGCTTGGTCGTACGGAAGGTTACGAGAGCTATGTCTAGAGGCAGTTCTGCAACAAGCACTGCTAGTGTGCAACGAGCGATCAAGAACTTGAAAAAGTTTTTGAATACACTTGAAACTGTGCCCAATGAGGAGCTGGACAAAACGGCTGCTGCAATAAAAGCAAAAGCGGTTGCTCAAGCTCCTTACAAGACAGGACAATTGGAACGTTCAATCTATGTGAATGCTACGCATACAAAAGGCCATCAAGGAATCCGTGCTGGTGCGAGTGCAAAGTCTGAGACAGGTTACGATTATGCAGGCATTCAACACGAGAATACAATGTTCAACCATCCTATCAAGGGTAAAGCGCACTACATTAGCGATCCCTTCAAGCAGGAAGTGTACACCATGAAACGTCGTATCAGGAGGAGGTTGAAGAAGCCTAAATGATTGCAGAGTATATCTACGATCTACTGCCAAGTGCTTGGCCTAAGGTAATTGGAGATCTCCCCGCAACAAGCACTACAATTGTTGGGGTTATGGAGTACGACGGGGCAACGAGTACCGAGTTCTTCGGTAGTCAACACAACAACTCAATGTTGCGACCGATTGTTAAGATTGTGGTTCGTCATACCTCTTATGAAACTGGTCAACAGTGGGCTACTGAAGCAAAAGAGATCTTGCATCGATACCACGATGACAAACTGCTGAATGTTCTTCTGGTTGGTACTCCGATTTACTTGGGTCGGAGTCCTGAAAAGCTACACGAGTTCCAAGTAACTTTTAACACCATTATAAAGGAGTGATTTGAATGCCTGCGACTGAAAAGCCTTTTACCGGTTTAACCGCGAGCGTTAAGGTTGGCTCTGGCCAGTCGGCGAAGACCTTGGCTTACATCTCCGGCGTGGATCTGAATCTGGATAAGGAAATTATCGAGATTCTCGCGTTCGGTATGAAGTACAAGGAAAAGGTGCCTGCTGTCAAGGACTGGACTGCATCTATTGACGGCACTGTAGCTCTGGCTGCTGGTGGTACGCAGAAGCAGTTCTACGATGCATTCGAAAGCGGTGACCCGTTGACGATTGGCATCTACCTGGACGATACCACGTACTTCGAAGGTACGGGCTATGTGGCCAGCTTCGACATCAGCGCTGCTCCGGACGACAAGATTTCTCTGACGTCTGAGATCTCTGGCTCCGGTGCAACCACTCTGACGCTGCCTGCAGAGGGCGGTGGCGGCTAATTAACTCAGCAGGGCGCAACTTCATAGAGGTTGCGCCCTCTCAACAAAACTACAAAATTACATTTGGAGGATATCATGGAAAAGTACAAATCTGTTGTCCTGGGCGGTGAGACTTATGAGCTGGCTACTACACTGCGTGTCGCATATCGTGTGCAGGGCCAGAACAACCATAAGCCGTACTCTGAAGTGTTTGCCAGTATTGGCGACATGACTCTGGAGGATCAAGTCGGCATTCTGTATGAAGCCTTCTGGTGCGCTAATCCTACTGCACGCACGCAGTACACAAGACAGCAGTTCCTGGAAGAGTACCTCGATCACTACAACGTGAAGCAGATGATGCTTCAGCTGAAGGCCGTCATCCAAGGCATCATGGGTATCAAAGATGACGAGGTTGAGAACGCAAACCCTCAGCCGGAGCAGGAAGCGACTGCTCAACAATAACGTGGAATAACTTGTTTAGCTTGGGCTTCAGAATTGGCCTGCTGCCTGAGCAAACATTAGATATGAGTCTAGACCAGTTCAACGCCTGTGTTGACGGCTATTCAACCAGACTGCTGGATCAGCAAAAGCTAGCCGCTCAACAAGGCTACTGGGCTGGATACTATTTACGCGCAACTCATCCTAAGCCCCTGCAGAGCGTTATCAACAAGATGGATCAATCTCAAGGTAAACCTCAAAAGCATGTATCCGAGGTTAATGTTGAGGAGTTCCTTCGCAGAGAAGCTCAGTTTAAGAAGAACGGAGGTGGAAGTGTTGGCAACTGATTACGAAGAAGTAAGATATGAATACACAGGTAGTACCGAAGATCTTCAACGAGCTACAGATCGAGCAATTAAGCTACTAGAGCGTGCTCAATATCAGATGGAAGCTATGTCTGAGCAATCTATTGAGCCTAATACTGCAGGTCTGGATGACTTGAAGCAGCAGATCGACCAGCTTGTATCTGAAGCGAATAAGTTAAAGGAAAGTCTTACTTCAATGACGCAGACTGGAGCAGCTACTAAGCAAGCTGTCGAGGCCGCTAAGGAGCTGCATCAAGCTGTGCGAAGCCTATGCAACGTGTACGTTGACTTTAATAGCATCAACGAGCAAACGACCAATCAGGTTCGCGATATGGCTTCTGCGATGCGGCAGGTCGCATCGGCATTCAGACGTGTTCAACAGACAGCAGATAACGCTGCAAAAGCACTACCAGCATCTACTGGTGGTAGTGCTCAGGTTTCCCAAGCACTGCCAGCAGTAGCTGCTGGAGGTGGTGGAGGTGGTGGCGGTAACGCTCTAACTGGAGCTATCGGAGCTATCGGCGGCGATTCTGGCAGTACAATCGGTGCGTTAGCCGGAGCTTCAACAGTTGCAGATCTCAGCCAGGTTCTGGCAATTATTCGGGGCATTATCAGCGCTATCAAACAGCTGATCAACCTGTACAAAAAGGTTGACAATGCTTGGAAAAAGTTTATTCAGTGGAATATCGATCAGCTCAACAAGTTGCTGACCATAATTCTTAAAGTAATTGACGTTGTTGTCGATGGTTTAAACACTTTTGTTGATCTTGCTCGGAAAGCTACTCAACTTGTCAGCAATCTGACTACAGGTTTTGGAGCTCTGTCAACTGCTGCTGGAGCTGTTGCGGGTGCGTTTGAGGACATTGTAGGTGCGGGCATTGGTGTTAGCTTGGCTGAAGCTATCAAGCAGAGTATTGACTTCTCTGAGAACTTAAACCTGTTCCAGGTAGCTCTTAGCGATAGTGCTGAAGCTGGTCAGGAGTTTGTCGATGCTATGCAAGAGTGGTACGGCATGGACCCCAGCAACGTTCTCGCTAGTGTCGGCTACTTCTATCAGATGTCTGATGCTATAGGTAGCAATACTAAGGCTGCTGAGACGATGTCTATGGGCTTGACTAAGGCTGCAAACGACATCTCCTCGCTGTTCAATGTTGACATTGAAACTGTTCAGAATAACCTGGCTTCTGGCATGCAGGGCATGTCGCGTGCTGTACGTAAGTACGGTATGGATATTCGTGCTGTTACGTTGAAGCAGACAGCGCTATCTCTTGGCATGGACGGTAACACCGCTAGAATGAATGAAGCTACCCTGCAGGGTCTGCGGTATGTTACTATGATGCGTCAAGCCAAGAATGCGATGAATGACTTCGGTAACACCATTGAGTCTCCTGCCAACCAGATTCGTATTTTCAAGGAGCAGATCACTCAACTTGCTCGAGCTATTGGCAACTTCTTCATTCCAGTGCTACAGAAAGTTTTACCGCTGTTGAACGGCATCGTGATGGCCATTCGAGTTATCCTTACCTTCATTGGTACTTTGATTGGCCTGGACTTTGGATCTTTCAACTCGCTGCAGATGAAGCTGACGCTCTGGAAGGTGTTGGCGATGCTGCTGCATCAGCTAAGAAGGACATTGACAACCTGTTAGCGCCGTTCGACGAGTTGAACATTCTGCAAGAAAAAGCTTCGAAGAGCTCTGGCGGCGGCTCTGGCGGTGGTATTGGCACCGAAATGGATCCTAAGCTGCTTGCTGAGATTGAGCGTTTGTCTGCTTCGTTTGACAAGGTTAGGATGAAAGCTAACCAGGTGCGTGATGCTATTCTCGAAGTGTTCGGCCTGACTTGGGACGGCAGCAAGATTCAGATGTCCACTGACGGGTTTATGCAACGCCTGGTCAACATGTGGAAGAAAGCAGACTTTAAGGGTTTTGGTGCTGAGATTGCTAACCTGATGAACAAAGGCATCCAGTGGGCGTTCGACAACACTAAGCCTGAAAAGTTCATGGCTAAGATCGAGCGTGTAATTACCAATATTACAGATGGCATTCGAGGCTTCGTGTCAACACTGGACTGGGGCGGCATCGGCGCAACACTTGGCAACTTGTGGACCAATGCACTCTATACCGTCTATACAGCAGTCAATACCTTCCCCTGGGAAGAGGTCGGTAGCGCTCTGTATGACTACGTAGCTGGTCTGTTTGGCAACATTCCTTGGTCTAACGTATCGCTGACTTTGTTTACAGGTCTTAGTGGTATCAACAAGGCGCTACTCGCATTTGTTGATAGGATCAACTGGCCTGCAGTAGAGAAAGAGATCGTTACTTTTATCAACAATACAGTTGTAGAGGCTCAACGATTTGTTGACGGGCTGAAGTGGTCAACTTTTGCAAGTAACCTTGGCGTGTTGATCTCTAAGACCATTCAACAGGTTGACTGGGCTGGCGCAACTAACTTGCTGTGCTCCTTTGTTGGTCAGATTGCAAGCGCTGTAACGGCTTTCCTTAGTAAGATCGACTGGAGTGCTGCTATTCGAGCTATTGGTACGATTGTCAATACCATGGTGCTCAATGTGCGTAAGTTCATTTCTGAGATTAACTGGATTGCTATTGGTAAGGACATCGCTACGTACGTGAACCAGTTCTTTGCAGAGATTGACTGGGCTACATTTGGCGATACCTTGAAACACACAATTGAGGGCTTCCTCGACGCTGCTGTCGGTTTTGTAGTCAATGCAGACTGGGACGCAATTTTTGCTGATATCAGAGCTTTCTTAGACTCTCTGGACTGGGGCGAGATTATGCTTGAACTGGTTCAGTTGATGATGGAAGCTTTCAAGCTCAAGTGGAAACTGCGATGGGAAATTCTAGCTAGCTTTATTTCAGGTTTCTTCACCGAGCTGTGGCACCAAATTGTCTACAACTTAACTGGCGGCCTGCTTGGTAGCAATCGTACTGCAGAAGTCGCAAAACGTGCCAATGGTAAACGCACTGGTTTCGGTGGCGGTAGAGTCACACCCTTTGCAACAGGCGGCGTAGTGACGAAGCCGACGATGGCTCTAATCGGTGAAGGTAAACATAATGAGGCAGTCATTCCGTTGGGCAATAGCCCTCAGATGGACCAGATGCTCAACAAGTTCGCTCAGATCGCAGCAATGCAAGGCTCTGCAACTCCTCAAGTAAATGTTTACATTGGTCAAGAGCAGTTCGACGCGTACACATACAAAGCATCCGAGCGTGGCAAGACACTTGTAGGAAGACAACCTGTAGTTTTAGGAGGTACCTAATGCCTAGACCTTCAACTATGTTTTCGATGCAGTCCCTCAATGGAGGGACTGTCATCAACATTCCAAATCCAGATAAAGCATCTGGTTCCAACTTAATTGCAACTCTGGTCAACTCTGGCCGTAATGCTAATGCAGTTGTCGTGGCACAAAAAATTGGCAGAGACCAGGACAAGACAGAGATGCAGTGGAATTACCTGCCTAAAGATACTTGGGAACAGATGATTCGTTTCTGGGATCAAAACTTCTTTTTCAACTTTACGTACTATAGTAGAGTCGCTGGTACGAAAATTACGCGTAAGTGCTACATCGGCGATAGAACAGATAAAGCATTTGATGTGGACGCTAATGGCGTACCGACTGCGTACGTTGAATGCTCTGCAAATGTAATTGACACGGGAGAGGGTGCGTAATGAGCTTACCTGTATCAACAGCTTGGAAGCAAGCTATCCAAGCTCAATTTCGGTACCCAGGCTATCTGCGAGTTGAGCTAGACGTAGCGCCTCCTGGGATTGCTGATAATACGACTGTATCTTCAGTAACGTCTTGTCCCTGGACGAAAGCATCTGATGTCATCGAACGCCAAAAGACGCCTGATACTCCGGTGCTGTCTCTAGAGCACAATAGATGGTGCTTAGACGGAGCTTTTATACCGGTCAACGATCAAAATACCTCTCAAAATAAATTGGGCTGGTGGTCTCGTAGTCCGATTGAGGATGGAGTATCTACTGTATTTCAATTCACATTCTCGCAACCGTACGACTTATTTGGATTGTACATTCGTTGGGATCGGCAAACGTCCTCTTGGGCAACAGACTTCACTTTTGTAGGATATAATACTGCTGGCGATGTAGTTGCGACTAAGCATATTACCAATGCTCCAGCAGCAGATGGCTTTTATGAAATTAGCATGTCTAGTGTAAAAGTTATCAAAATTACCTTCCAAGGTTGGAGTAAACCTCAGTGGCGTGCTCGAATGGAGTTTGTACTGTTTGGCAAGTTAATTGAATTTACCAACGATCGTATTCAAAGTGCCGATTATACTGCGTCTGTAGATCTGCTGAGCAACAGCCTACCAACTATGCAGTGTGTGCTGGAGGCCACGAATTACGACCAGGAGTTCGATCCGACACTGAAAACAGGCGCTGCTGCATTCCTAGCTCGTCAACAGCAACTAAAAGTCCGATGGGGATTTGAGACCTCGTACGGCATTATCGAGTGGCTTAAGGAGTGGCCTATGTACCTGAGTCAATGGTCTATACCTGCTGATGAGCGTGTTGTTAAGCTAACAGCAATTAGCAGACTACAGTTCATGACTCGAAAATACATCTATGGTAAGTACTCTAGAGCGCCTGTAACCTTTAAACAGCTAGCAGACACGTTGATGGCTAATAGTAGTGTAATTAAAGAAGGTGCATCTGATAAGCCTTGGGAGTTCGACGCTATTTTGTCAACTTTAAAGACTCGAGCGCCACTGCCAATCGACACTGAAAAAGCTTTACTGCAATTGATTGCCAACGCCACAGGTTGCTGCTTGGACATCGATGTTACCAATGGGTACATTCGTATCCATAAGAATAGCAATGACAGTGGCTACACAATAGACGAGACACAGCAGTTAGGTGATCCATCTTTTAAAGTTGCGGAACGCTTAAAAAGCATAAAGGTCGGGCTGCACACCTTTGCAACTAAAGCTGATGCTGATACTGTATACTCGTTTGACGGAGATCTACAGGGCACTGTGACATTGCAGATCGAGTTCGATGGAGGCAACATTGTCGAGAATCCTACTGTAACAGTCAAAGGTGCAACTCTAAAATCTAGCGTCTTCTATGCTCGTGCAGGGACTCTAACTGTACAAGCACCTGCAGTAAGCACTGAGGTATCTATCGAAATCACAGGCAAGGTCGTTGAGGATTCCACAACCTGGATTGAGACATACAACGATGCTGATGTAGTTGATGGCACTGAAATTTCAATCGACAATCCTATGATAACTGAGATGTCGACTCTGCAGGCTGTTGCGGATGCAGCTAAGGCACACTACTTGCAACGCACTACTACATCCATACCGTACCTAGGTTACCCCGATATCGAAGTAACAGATCAAGTTAGTGTAGAATCTACTTACGGCAATTTTACTGGTCAAATTACAAAAGCCGATCTCAGCTTCAACGGTGGATTCGAGGGCAAATTGGAGGTGCATAACCAGTGAGCATTATCGACACTCTAATTACAGATCGCACAGCTGCAGATGTTGCTGCGCTTAAACAGTTGATGGCGCTCGATTATGCGTCCATGAGCTCAGCGCAACAGACTGCATGGCTACAAGACTCAAAGGGAGCCTATAACGTCTCAGACATGAATCGAGTCGGTACAGCTCTCAACTACTTGAAGCAGCTGCTGACTGCAGATTGTGGTAAAGCCTTCAACTGGACAGCTAAAGTCGATTGGTCTTATCTAGACATTCCGACTTTAACGCAGATTCAGGCCTATGCTCAACAGATTGCTGATATACGAGCTGCTTTAGTTATGCCAGTCGGCACAGCAACAGCGCCAGCTGTAGTCAACTTAACATGGCAGCAGGCAAACGACATTGAGCGAATACTTCAAGTGTGTGATCAACTAATCGTCAACGTTAAAGCAGCTTTTAAGTACACAAACGCAGCTGAGTGCTGCACTGGAGGTTTAATATGACAGATCGTCAACCTACTCAGATTCTAGCGAATGGGGCCATACGTTATGGTGTATATAACGAAGCTGGTCAACTGCTTCGCTATGAGTATATGAAGCGTGAGGATGCTCCTACAGTTGAGGGGACTCCTCTCAACAAAGCTAATTTACTCTCCGATGCTACAGCAGCTAAACTATGGCGTGGTACGACTAAACCTGCAGATCCTACAGTTAACGATGCTCTCAATAAGTTGACCGAAGGTACAGCAAGAGTTGGAGATATAGAGATTACATCGCGTACGGATTTGTCCGAAGCATGGCTTCCCTGCGACGGTCGGTTTATCACGCAGGCGCAGTACCCCGAGCTGTACCCCATCCTCAGAGCGGCAGCAACGAGTGAGAATTGGAGCAACCAAGTAGTAGCGGATACAGTAGGGTATGACACTGCTGAGTACAACTACGATATGATCAGCAATGCCAATGGCGTATGGTTTAGAGCTAGACGTACCGAAGACGACGTTGATTTCTACACTTCAGCTAATGGACATAGCTGGACTAAAATTAACCTACCAGGGCTCAGTAGTCCATCCATCAATAAGTACTCTAACGTTGGTCCTGTTATTTTTGTAAATACGAAGTATCTGTGCTTAGTGCAGTCGTACAATTCAAACAGCAGTTACTACAATTCGCATCTCCTGCAGGCAAACAATCCTGCTGGTCCCTGGACTAAAACAGATATGCAGATGGCGGGCTCACCTAGCTGGGACGTTATTCGACACCGGCTGTTCTACCTAAATGGTGTATACTACACATTCCATTCTGAAGGCGGAAGTTACTCAAGTGACTTGAAGAGCTGGGGCGAATTCAATCGTCCGGATAGCAATCTAGTGATTGCTGATGTAGCGTTGGACGAGTCTACTGGATTCTTCTACATTATCTACGGGGCCAGTAGCGCTTATCGCTTAATAAAAACAACTGCGCCCGCGAATATTGATAATTGGAATTATATTCAACAGAACTCTTATCGCGGCAACGATGCGCAGGTACTAGCAGATAACAACATGATTATCGTTGCGCTCAACTATAGCAGCAAAATACTGTACTCGCAAAATGGCGGGACCAGTTTTGTAACAAAGAATATGAGTGGTGCTTACGCAGTGTACAACTTAATCATGTTTGATGGTTTTATTGCTGGTACTGGTACAGGGCAGAAGGCTGCCATCTCAGATGATATTACTACTGGATTCGTGTTCGTTGATGTGGGGTATAAATTGAGCTCTCAACTAGCCGGGCATGGAACTCTGCTGATAGGTGCTTGCGACTCTACAAATACAGTTATGCGAAATGTCTACCACGATTATGCATCCGATAGTAAGAAGATACCGAACATTACGCCCGACGCTCGCAGTCATGCCTACATTAAAGCGATGGAGGAATGATAGATGCATAACCGAATTGGCACAAACAATCTCGCAAATGGTGCAGTACGCTATGGCGTGTACAATGCTGCAGGACAGCTTCAACGTTACGAGTACCTCAGATTAGAGGATGAACCTCTTGCTGAGGAGACACCACTGCTTGCTGAGAATTTGCTAGCAGCAGCGACTATACCTAAGATCTGGATCGCAGGAGATGCTCCATCGGATCCGACAGTCAACCAAGCTCTCAACAAATTAGCTGAGCCGCACTATCCAGTTGGTGCTATGCTTGTGACTGCTCGCCAGCTAGCAGCACCCTGGCATGAGTGCGACGGTTCAACCTTCTCACAGACCGAATATCCTGACTTATATGCTGTACTCGGTGGCACTACTTTACCAAAAGTAAGTTACTCAACCGATACAAGCACCTACATTAAAATGGCCAATGCTTAAGTACAAAGAGCGATGGAATAAAAATGAGATGATGCGTCTCATTGTCGTGCAGTGCATTCAAGCACTGCAGTTGACAGGCTACATTGTTGTAGGTACAAAACTGCTCGTATTCGTTGGTGCCTACATTCAAGCCATTCTCAACAAAACTATGATCGAGCTGCTGCAAGCCTTAGACTGGTCAACAGAAGCTACATTTGTAGCTGCTGCATTCGGAGGCGAGCTGCTACTCGGTATGGTGAAAAAAGTTTTTGCAAAGAAAGGAGATCCAAACAATGAATGATTATCTGAAGAAAAGACTCGCAACTCTGTGCAGTGTCAAGTCCATTGTTACGATTGTGCTGACTGCCGTATTTGCTTATCTGGCAATTACGAAGCAGATCACGCAAGAGTTCATGGTCGTCTACACTGTCGTTATCGCTTTCTACTTTGGTACTCAGAGCCAGAAAGTACAGGACATCATTGCTAAGAAAGGTGAGGATGAATGAAACTAATCATCAACAATACCATCAAAGCAAGTCGGCATGGCGGTAAACGTCCTCTAACAGCTATCGAAGCTATCGTGTTCCACTACACCGCAAACATAGGCACCTCCGCAACAGCTAAGGGCAATGCCCGGTACTTCGCAAATGGCAGTGAGGGTAGAGCAGCATCTGCTCACTACTGTGTTGATGAGAACAACATTGTCTACGAATGCGTACCTCTGGACACTGTCGCTTGGTCCGTCGGCGATGGCTGGGGAGGCACGTGTGGCAAGTTCGTCAACAACTACAACTCCGTCAGCATCGAAATGGTCAGTCACACCGATGCATCTGGTAAGTACTACATTCCTCAACAGACCATGGAGAATGCAGCACGCCTGTATCAGATGCTGTTAAAGAAGCTGCCTAACGTCAAGTATGCTGTACGGCATTATGACGTTAGTAAGAAGAAATGCCCTGAACCTTTGATCGACGAGAAGAAATGGGCAGACTTCAAAAAACTGTTGAAGGAGGTGGACGAAGTGGTTGAGACTTCTAAAATTATTGTTGATGGTAAGGAAGTAGCTGTCAAGAGAATTCTCAAGGACGGTTCCAACTACATCAACGCTCGAGATTTTGCTGCAGCACTGAATCTCAAAATCGGCAACCAGGGCAACATCGCTGTATTTACGACGAAGGAGAAGTGACATGACTATTTTGATTGCTGCTCTTAGTAGTAGCGCTCTTGCAGCTGTTATCTCTGGCGTGTTCACTTTGCTGTCTGCACGCCAGAAGAAGGACAATGGCATCGAGGCTGGTGTTCGCATTCTGCTCTATGACCGGATCAAGTACCTCGGCAACCATTTTGTTGAACGCGGCTACGTTACTCGCGATGAGTACGAAGACCTGATCAAAATGCACGAAGTGTATCACACAGCACTCGGTGGTAATGGCTATCTGGACAATTTGATGTTGGAGGTAAATAAGTTACCTCACAGCAAACAGGAGAAAGGAGCTTAATGATGATTCCCAACCTTATGAGTTACGAGCAGGTTATCCGTAACTACGCTATCAAACAAGGCTGCACGCCTGCTGTGGCTCTGACGCACTTCATGGTCAACCTTGCTGTCATGCGTGATCATTACAAAGGCTTCCCTGCTAGCATCAACTTCAGAGAAATTGGTCAGCAGTGGAATGACCTGCCTTCTGATCAACGCATCCAACAGCGCAACGATCTGCAGACTAAGCTCATCACAGTAGCTCCTCGAACCAGAGGTATGTGAGATGGATCAAGACTTCATCGTAACTGGCTTGCTCTCTGAGCTCAAAGCAGAGAACATTCGGAAGGACGCAGTCATTCGAGGTTTGATAAAAGTCATTTGCGGTGTAGTTGCTGCTGTGCTCGTAGTAGTTGCAGGATTTCTGCTATACCTGAACCAGTACGACTTCGGTAGTACTACCACAACCAATGCTACAGGTGTTTATACACTTGTAGATAGCCAAGGCAACGTTGTTGCAACTGATCTCACAGCTGATGAGATTGAGGAGGTAATTAAGAGTTATGGCACGAATCACGCAGACTCGAACCAGATCGAGGACTAAAAAGAATGGAAGATCTAAAGGAACGGCTATCAGAAAAAGGCGCTAAGTGTAACCTGCAATTCAGTACACGAGAGCGAGAATTCTACGAGCGGGAGGCAGGATTTACAGACGAGGAAATTGAGATCTTTCGAATGAGGTCTCGAGGCTTCAGCGTCATTAAAATCTCGCAAGAGATGAGCGTTCGCCATGATAAGTACTACAGTCTCAGCACAATTGAAGGTCGAATACGATCTATCAAAGATAAAATTTTAAGGATACTTTAAGGATTACTGCGGTGTAACTCAAGGGTTACACCGCTTTTTCTATGTTATAATATAATTAAAGAGAGGGGTGAGATGTCGTGCCTATTGACGAACTCACTCCTTTCGATTATTCTGAGGAGGTTGAGCCAGGTGATTATTTCAGTCAACGGATTCGAGGAAGCGAAAGCTTACCCTGTGATGTACAACAGCTCCGAGCTGTTGATGGACAATACCAAGGATGTGTTCTACATCAAAGCTGTGGATGGTATGGGCAAATATACCATCAACAGCTACAAGTTTGAACAGGTTGAGAATGAAAGACCTCTTACTGCTGCCGACTTCGTCACTCGTGAGCAGTTCGACGGCCTTAACAACAAACTAGACTTTTTAATTCAAAAATTGGGGGTATTGAACAATGGCGAACAGCATACTCAACCAAATGCAGCAGCCCGTAATGCGAAGTAACAACAGTGCTATCTCTCCTCAAATGCTGCAACAGTTGCAACAATTCAAGAACACTTTCAGAGGCAATCCTAAGCAGCAAGTCATGCGAATGATGCAGCAAGGTCTCCGTTCCAACGAACAGCTGCAGCAAGCTATGAACATGGCTCGTCAAGTCCAGAGCTTTCTTAAGTGATCATAACTCGTAGTGCGCAATGCGAGTGTGATAAAATTTTGTAAAGGAGATTGAATATGGATAACTATTCTCTGTCTGACATTCGTGCAGCAACCGATCACGATGACGATGGCTTCAGCGGCCAGGGTGGCTGGTTCTGGATCGTCGTCCTGTTCCTGTTCATGTTCGGCTTCGGTGGCAACGGCTTCGGTCGCAACAACGACGCTCTGACCAGAGCAGATCTGTGTCAGGACTTCAACTTCAACGATCTGCAGAATGGCGTACGCGGCATTCAGAATGGTCTCTGCGATGGCTTCTACGCACAGAACACGACCATGCTGCAGAGCTTCAACTCTCTCGGTCAGCAGCTGTCCGAGAACCGCTTCGCTCAACAGAACTGCTGCTGCGAGACCAATCGCAACATCGACTCTGTTCGTGCTGAAAACTACAAGAACACCTGCGAGATCACCACTGCGATTCATGCAGAGGGCGAGCAGACTCGTGCTCTCATCAACAGCAACACAATGCAGGCTCTTCGTGACAAGATTACTGCGAAGGATCAGGAGCTGCAGACTGCTAACTTCCAGCTGTCGCAACAGGCTCAGAACGCAACTCTGATCAGTGCTCTGCGGCCTTTCCCGCAGCCTGCGTACATCACCTGCAGCCCGTACACTGCTGTTAACGGCTTTGGCTGCGGCTGCAACACTGGCTGCAACTGCGCGTAAGGAGGCGTGATCAATGATTGATGCTGTGAATGTTCCTGTTCAGTCCGTAGCTGCGAACGGCTCTGTACTGTTTGCTAGCACGCGTATCAAAACAGGTTGCGCAACTCGACACGAAGCAGGCTCCAGCAGAGTTATTCTGTTGAGCCCTGGCGTGTACAGAGTCTCTTTCAACGGCAATGTCAGCATTCCGACTGGCGGTACTGTTGCGCAGACTAGCGTAGCGATTGTACAAGACGGCGAACCGATTGCTGGCAGCACCATGCTGTACACACCTGCTGCAGTTGCTGTCCCGGGCAACATCTCCGCCGATGTGCTGGTTCGTGTCTACCAGTGCTGCTCGACTTCCACGATCAGTGTTCGCAACATTGGTGCTGACACCATCAACATCCAGGATGCTAACATCGTAGTCACGCGGGAGAGCTGATTATGGGAAAGTATCGTGAGCTTGTGTCCAAAGCAATGGACAAAGGTTTTGCAGAGGAAGCGTGGGCCGCAACAGATGAGATAATGGCTCAACTGTGCAAGCGCTATCCTGAGTACTACGATGCTTTGATCTGCGAGCTTGAAAAGCTTGCGTATCGAATTCCCAAGGAGCAAGCTGAGCGCATTGTGCGCAGCATGTCTCCATATGGCCAACGCTGGTCCCTTGAGCAAGTACGCAACCTACTGAAGTCTAAAGGCATCACCGAAAACTGCGTCAACTGGTACCTTGTAATGAACATGGTCTACAACGACAACATGAACACTGCAAGCATGGTTGGCATGCAGAACGATGAGAACTTCTTCTTCAGCTTGGCATGCGACTTCATCAACGACCCTGATGCAAAACCCTTCAAAGTTGAGAAGTACTTTCTCGACTAACTAAATAGGAGGACCTGGGCAGTAGCCCAGGTCTTTCTTTATGCTCTAAATTTCTTCAACCCATTACGCTCAAAATATTTTAAGTGTTGATAAGCATCTTTAACATGCTCAGTCAACTTAAAATCAGGCGTCTCTTTTACCTGCTCCCAGTCAGCTTGGAATCCACCGAAGTACTTTTTCACACTCGGTGCCTGCTCAACTATCCGAATACCCATTTCAGCACACATGTACCTGATCACGCCGATTACCTCACATGGGTAAAAGCTGTTCCATGCCAGCGACTTTGCCATCTGCGGGTAGAGGTTGAAACGCTCAAGTACTACAATCTGCGGAGCCCACTGGCAGATCAAACTAGCGACTCGTTGATGATCTTTCGGCAACGTGCCGCCGAAGTACTCATACGCTCCAGGTTGACTACCGTGTACAATCCAGCTCCGGACGCACCAACCAGTACTCTCTCCAGGGTCAAAAGCTAGTATGTCTAAATGATTACTCATCACATACCTCCTCAGGGTGTAAAAACATTGCGACTGCACTTATGCAGTCAAAGCATATGTCGTACTCGTGCTCGTATAAAATAAAGGGATATGCATTTGCACAGGGATTTGGCGCGCTTGCGTTCACCTCAATTTTATATCCTAAATCGAATTCCTTTTTACAGCGATCGCATTTCTTTACTATCATCCGCTAAAGCCTCCCTTATGTCCTCTGCTTTGTTACGATTGATTCTACCGACATGTTGATCGAACGAGCCAGTGCACTCTAGATAGTAAATGGTGACTGGATTATCCTGGCCCATTCGTCTCAACCTATCTTCAGCCTGGTTGAGAATCTCAGGTGACCAATCGCGGTCGATAAAGATCATCAACCTACAAACCTGCTGCAAGCCATCGTAGCCCTGACCCATAGCACCAATCGTACCTGCAAGCACCTGAGCACCCCGTTCAACAAAACAGCGCTTACTCAACTCATTCTGCTCTGCAGATTGTTGACCAGTGATCTTAACCGCCTCAACCTTATTAGCTGTAAGGTACTCAACCAATGCAGATATCGTCTTTTCGAACACAGAGAACACTACGAACTTCTCTTTTGGATTGTTGAGACAGGTCTCTAGGATCCACTCAAACTTCGGACCAGGTTCGTCAGCACCTAAGTACAGACCAGGCCAGGATGTCGTCTGCATCAACCGAAGTGTAAGCACAGCACCATTCGGTATAGTCAGCTGCTCTGGTAGCTCATCCAGCAGTAACTGTTTCTCCTTTCGGTAAAGCTCTCGCTGCTTTTTGCTCATCGGCAGCTTGATAACTTCGCGAGTCTTACCGTGTGCAACCTCAACTGCACTATTTCGAATGCATATGAGGTCCAGCAACTGATTCAGTATCGCTGTATGCCGAGCATCATCAGTCAAGCCTACAATTCGATCTCCCCACGGTGTACGTTGAATCTTGCAGAAGTACTCAACAAAGGCATAGTAGCTGTTGCAAGCATAACTCGGATCTAGAAAGTTGAGAATACTCCACAGATCGTCAACATAACGTAAAATGGGCGTACCTGTCAACGCGACTCTATGTCGAGCTGGAATAGACTTGACTGCTTTAGTCTGTTGAGAGGAGCGACTCTTTATCTTGTGCGCCTCGTCAACAATTAAATAGCTCCACTGAAATGCTCTGAACTTCAACAACGTAGCTTCGTTGCGCAGCTTGTCATAGTTGACGATCCAGAATCCTGGGGTCACTTTGCATCCATTTTCGTACACATGAGCATCAATGTTTGCCCAGCGCTTCAATTGGTCTTGCCATTGATACCTTATAATCTTGGGTGTCACAATGAGAGCTGTGGGAGCTCCGCTTTGTTGAAGAAGCTTAATTGCTTCTATTGTCTTGCCTAAACCCATGGGATTCGCATTGAGACAATGGGGTAAAGCAAGCATACTCATCACATCATCAACCTGATAGGGTTTCAATTGGTCTGCATTGAGCTGGTCCATTCGCTGTTGAAGATTGTCTGGTGTACGACGCAGCTCTTTATCGTTGAAGATACCTAAAACGATCCGGTTGACAAGGTTGTTCTCCGCAATGACCCAAGGTTCGCCCTTACGCTGTCTCCAGCCAAGCAGCATACTTGGATCTGGCGGATCAAGTACTTTAATGTACTTGTCATTTGTGTACGGTAATATCTTCACATTTTACCTCCAAAAGTCTTATGTAGCACCCAGATCCAAATAATCCAGACAAGCACTCCCATAGCATCACTCCTTCGGCTTCGGTAAGCCAGTCTCCATGTCCAGCTTATACATCTCGCCCCACTTATAGCCAATCTCTGCATCAGCTACAAACGGCACAGGGCAATCAGGTACGTACTGTAGCGGCGTAGTTGCCATCAACTCAACACACTTGTTGCCGATTGTCTTCAGCGCCTCTGGCTTATCCTCAACCTCGATAATAATTGAGTCATGAACCGTCGCAACAATTCGAGCTCGACCCTTCCAATTTTGCTGCAAGTAGTCGTAGATGTTCATCAGCGAGAACATTGCGAAGTCAGAAGCTGTACCTTGAATTGGCGTGTTGATATATTCATTTTGAATATGGTTGAGCTCAGAATCTGTCAGTACGAAATGTCTCTCACGTCCGAAAATCGTAACGCAAGGCTCACCTCTCGTGGCCATTTTGCGTCGATTCATAATGTACTCCTTCACCTTAGGCATAGGAGCGAACCACTTATCAATGATGCTCTGAGCTTCGCGCATGCTCTTCTTGAACTTAGTTGCGATGGATCCAGCACCACGACCGTATGCGATCCCAAAGTTGATTGTCTTAGCTAGGTTGCGCAGCTCCTTGTCTTTGTGCGAGCCTTCACCAAACATCATATCGCAGACTGCATCGTGCAGGTCCTGACCACTCTGGTAAATCTGAATCAGAGCCGGATCTTTACTCAACATCGCAAGTACTCGAAGCTCGCACTGGCTGTAGTCGAGTTGAAGCAAGCATGTTCCAGGTGATGCTACAATCAGGTTCTTGATCATTTTGTTGCGAGGAATGTTCTGCATATTCGGATTCGAGCTGCTCAACCGACCCGTCTCTGTACCATGCAGGTTGAATGTGCACCGCACTCGACTATCTCTACACAGCACGTCTCGAATACCGACAACATAAGTGTCGAGGTACTTACTGTACTTTCGTACCGCTAAGATAGACTCCATGAACTCCTTAGCATCGGCATCGTCTTTAGACTCAACCTCTTCCATCAGCATCTGCATAGTCTCTGCATCAGTACCTGGTACAGGATGACCCATGACCTCGCCCAGCATCCATTTCAGCTGCTTAGGAGACTTCGGACTGAACTCCATATCCGGCTTTACCTTTGCTCCAGTTGCAGCACCATACAGTAGAGGATTCCAGTACTTACCCGCAACCTTGGCCAGACGAGCTTTTGACTCAACAATCAGCTTATCCAGCTCAGCTTCCAGCTCTTCCAGATAGTCCAAATCGATGCGTGCACCTGCAAGTTCAACAGCGCCATAGGCTGTAGAGGCTCTGCACAACTGATGGTAGATGAAGTCAGAGCCCGGTCTCATCAACTCGTTAAAGCATTGATGAAGTCGATATGTTGCGATGCAATCTCGTTGCATATATGGGATCAACGTCTCTGTTGGAATGTAATCATACATAAACTCCTTCAACGGTACTCTACGCTGCTTACACCAGTTGCGTTTCAGCTGGTCCAGCTCATCGTCCCAAGCAGGAGCCTGTAAGTAAAGTTGACCAAGGTCTTTCAGACCATGTGTACCTTGCTTCTCGTTGATGCAAGCAAAATGCTGAAGCATAGTGTCCTCATCAACATGAGCATCCAAGTTGCACAGGTACTTAAGTCTGCCACAGTCAAACTTGCCATTGTGCCAGACATACTTGATGTCAGGCTGACTGAAGACTGTCTGCAATGCTTCCCAGACTTCGGGATTAGGCTGCATTGTAGTCTTAGCACCGGCAATCGGAATGTCGTAAATAGCCAAGCAATGACTAGGTCCATACGCAAAGCCAATAGACAACAGCATGTTATCTTCCCACTCAACTCTACGAGTCTCAATATCACAAGCAAGCCAGCCATCATGCTGTCGAGCGAAATCAGGAAGCTTCTTCAACACTTCGCAAAGAGTGTGAGGCTGCAATCCAGTGACTGAATCCAGTACCAGATCCTTGTCATCCCATTTGTACTTTGGACTTGTAAAGTCCATAGTTTCAAAAGCTTTTACAGCTTCCGAGAAGTGCTCTAGCTGCATCATGTTGGTACGCAGAATGTTAGTCGGAGGTACAAGCAACGTCTTTGTTGACCATACGATCTTGTACCAGGACATAACATCTCTAGTAGCCTTAACATGCCGGTCTTCCGGCATGTTAGGCGCGATCTGCTGAACGATTTTATCCATCGGATAAAGCCTCCTTCAAAAATTCTGTCCAGAGAAGTGTAGCAGCGTTGTGCAGAGACTTACTAAGAGACTCAACACTCTTACATATCGGAGTATTGCTGTTAACCTGCGCTAAATCCCAGGCAAAGATCTCTCCAGAATCAACCTCTGGAACAACCTCATGAATAACGTTACCGATGTACGTGTAATGCCCATCCTGAATGCCCTTGAAAAGCCTCTCCTGAGGATCCTTGCCCTTCAACTCTTTGTACAGCTGAATGGGTGCAGGATGCAGATTGTAGCACTTAATATTCTTCTCCTTCAACCACTCCACGTACCACTTAGGCAGGATACGATTATAGCCGTGCAGCGTCAGTACACTATTTGGGCACAGAACACCAATGCTACTCTCCAGAATACTGTCGTGTCGGCCAAACCAAACTTTCGACATTAGCGGTCCATTGTATTTAGGATTGTTCGTATAAATAGTGTCTGGCGTACGACCAAGCTTTTTCGAGATAGCTTCGAGCTCTTTTCCAGTATGCGAGAACATTGCATACCAAGTCTTATTCAGCTCCATTGCAGAACCCCCTAAACGCTTTAATGTTACGTTCAATATGCGTCCACTGATCTGACGACACATCTTCGTTGATCATGGTGTACAGCTTTCGAGTTTCCTTGTCCTGCAGACCAGAAGGGCCGTACTCAATACCAGCCAGACCATGTACAACTGGATTGCTAGTATCCACAGAATCGATCCAGTGGAATCCTCCACCCTGTTGCAACGCGCAGTAGCAGCTCAAATCCTGAGGTACAGCTACGCCCAGCAGATGGTGCGGCTTAGAGCGATCAATCACGCGCTGCTCATCCATCTCGATTAACGTTCTCAACCGACCTGCTGCAAGTCTCAACCAACGTGTAACACCCTTGCATCCAGTCTCATACCAAGAGCAGTCGAAGCTAATGCCGATCTTGTCGCAGTACGGTGCAATAGCTTTATAACAATACACAAAGTCGTCGTAGGTCTTACCCTGTACAACTCCGATCCGCTTACCAGGCAGATCAGGGTATTGCTTAATAAAATCGAAGAAGCGGACGATTGTAGCATCTGCATCTTCTAGAACATCGGGCACGATATACCAAGTAGGTCTTAAAGCATAGACCCAGTACGCAAACGTGTCTGCTTTGAACGCTTCGCCCAACTCGAATACGCTGTTGTCCAGAATCACGTCACGACCTTTGCGCAACGCCTCCTGGAACAGCTCGTAGTACTGTCGATCCTCTTCGAACAGATGTACGAGAGCATAATCGCCATCTGTCAACTCTTGCACCTGGTGAAAAATGCTCTTAGGAGCTTCATGGTATGTCTTAATCATGGTAAATCCTCCACGGCCGTCCACACGGCTTCATTTCATGGCAAATACCGCCACAGTAGCCACACATCGGCACAAGCAGCCCAATGTAAGCTTTCTCAGCACGCTCAACTGCATCGCACATTTCTCTAACTACAGCTCGAGCTTCAGCTGTAGCCTGGTTGCACAGACGCTTATTTGCAAGCACCTGAATCTGCTCACCGTTGCAATCAACGATCATATTAACTGCAGCATCCTGTCTTGCTGCATTCCGATCGTACTTGTCCTGCCGATCGTTACGCTGACTCCGAATGTAAACACCGAAGTCCGCAACATATGGCATGTCGTGCACATGCGTGCGCAACTCACAAGCTACCCAATATGGCACATCCTCAATCAGGAAAGACCAGCGCAGATATCGGATAGGACTATGCCGAGCTCTCAAAATAGCATGGCGCCATTCTGTTGAAGGAACTACGCCTTCAGTGTAGCCCACTGTCGTCCGAGCTCTACGATTGACCTCTTTCCAGTCTTCATCGGTCGGAGCTTTCAGCAGTGTTACACGAGTACCAACTTTAGCTTCAATCATTTCGAGACCTCCTGTTTGTCCAGGTACGCGATCAGTCGATTGAGATACCACTGAGCTTTCTTCAGATCTTCGAGCCCATTCTTACCGCGCTCACGCGTGATGTACTTCAGAACTTGCCCCTTGGCGTAACCACGATACTCCTCAGGCGTAAGCTGATCTTCCATGATGCGGATGACTTCAATCTTGCCACGAGTGTAGTGACTCGGATGATTTACATTATCATTTACCATAACGATCCTCCAGTTTCTTCACATTGTAGTTGTACAGATCTTCCAACGTATAGCCTCGGCATGCTGCTGCAGCTGTAAGATACCACAGCACATCACCCTCTTCCAGCCAATGATCCGGATTTTGCGGTATCTGCTTCCACAGCTCACGTGTCGCAAGACCCGCAACCTCGCCAGCTTCCTCAGCTAAGCCCAGGCAGGCAAAGTTGAGCAGCTTCGGTTCCAGACCGGGATGCAGCTTAGCATCCTCGAACTCGAGCAGATGCTTCAACCGAGGCGCTTGCTCCAATGAGTTGCGCACATAAGTATCAATTTTCTGCGTTTGCATTCTCTTTTCGCTCCTTCAAGTACTCTTTCAGCTCAGCTGTAGCACGCCAAGCATTGGTGCCACTAGCAGTAACTACACCGCCAGCCAGCAGCTCTTTGTAGATATCATACATAAAGTATCTATCCACTTCCAGGATCTCTCTAGCTGCCTTAAGGCTAATAGTGCCAGCAGCAATGAAGTTCTCGAGTTTAGGGTACCGAGTCAACCACTTTTCAGCAACTGCTTTATCCATTACAACACCTCCAGCAGTTATAGATCCATTTGTTTTGCAACTTCCATCAACAGCTTATCCGGAATGTAGCTTGCAGAAGGTCCAGGTCTCAACAAACCTCGTGTAATCAAGTCAGACATGATCTTAGAGCTCTCGTCCTTACTCATACCTAAGATCTCTTGGAACTGGAATCCCTTAAAGCTCGATGCAGTCAACAGAGCCTTGATAGCAGGATTAACTGCAATCAGTGTGCGAATAAACTGCATATTGTCTGCCCGCTTAGCCTGAGCTCTCTTGAACTCTCGAATGTAATCGCCATATGCCATTGAAGACTTGTTGAGTGTTACCTCCAAGAATTCTTCAGCCCAGCGAACATATCGAGCATCAACTTGTAGCCAGCCTGTCACAGGATCATAAGAGCCACTTGCAATAGCAAAGGCACATGCCAGTCTGAGCAGTTTCTCATGCACTGCAACGCCTACAATCAACGAGCCGCCACCAAGCTTTGCATTCAGGTCCTTAGCACAAGCTCTAACCTCTGCCTTAGCCTCAGATGTAATCTTGATGTCATCAGCCTCAATACTCCACGCTAAGCTGAATAATGCTCTCCATGGACCAACCTGCACAGGAGTATCGTAGTCGAAATCGCCCAGCACATCAACGTCCTCACGAGCGGCTGAAATCACAAGATCGAATCGAGCCTGGTCCTCCATAACTGGAATAAACTCTTGGAATGCTCCAAAGCCCTTCCAGTAAAAGTCAGACAAGTTGCGACCGTTGCGCGGGTTACTAAACCACAACAGACGTGTTCTAGCTCTAGCTTCACCCTTGACAATCTTGTTGAGGGTGACAGCACCGCTCGATCTTGTTGAGGAAAGATCCTTGATGTCCTCAACCTCCAGGCCGGAAGCCTCGTCAATCATCAACAGACCGCGATCGTTCATCGGTATGGCACCCCAAGTTACAACCCAGCTATCGCCAAATCGTTGAACACCACCAATGACACCTGTGCGCCGAGCGTTCTCACCGTTGATATAACCACCCATGCCTAACACTTTGACAAAACGTTGAGCCATCTGAGACTTGCCAGTACGAGTATCGCCAATGCACATTGTGTCCAGCCAGCCCTTAATAACACCACTCTGCCAAGGTATCTCAGTTACGGAACAATACGTCAGAAGAATAGCACCGAACAGATCAGGTCTACCTTCAATGCCTAAAGAAGGCATCCACTCTTCGTAGTACGTATTGATCAGATCCATCGCCGAATGAGCTTTAGCACCAACCTGTCTGAATCGAGCAATCAACTCAGGTTCAATGTTAGGTTGAACAGCTGTGACACACTCTGCATCTCGAATCAAGTAGTAGTTTTGTTGAGTGGTGGGATCAGTAACTCTACAAGCCTCGAAGTCATACTTCATGGTAGCGTTCAGTCTGTAGTCAGTATACAGATAAACACCATAACGATTCTCGAACGAAGCTTCCTCAAGACCATCAATAAAGCTCGCACTCTCCTGGAAGATCAGTTTCTGACAGTTGATAAGATCGACCGCTTCAGCATGTACTGACTTACAACCAAAAACTTGACGAGCATAGCTGTCTTGTGCCGAGTCAGGCGCGTTCATAAAACGCAAAAGTTGACGAGGATCTACATCGATTGTCTGGGTCAAGTCGTCATTCGCAGGCGTAAAAGCTAGCGGACATGGCTTGCTGCAATTTGCATTGCCGCACACACATCTTAACTTTACAGGCACTGTGTAGATTTTAGGCTCAACACCTACTACGCTCATACCTCGCAACTTCATCCACGAGTTCAGATGCTCTGTAAACTCACTGCGAACAAGAGATACATCTTGAGCCTCTGTCGCAGCTTTGAGCTTCTCATACTCAAGATATGTTGAAGCATACTGCCATACATCAACAGCTGAACCTGTAAGTTGACACGACGTGTAGTAGTCAACAAAATCTTTCTGCGGAAGTCTAATAATACGGATACTAG
>OGOO01001151.1_pt1 | contig 24885 bp, 9 predicted proteins | sample 1552651 | NCBI WGS metagenome assembly OGOO01 (sample SAMEA2580118, study PRJEB22360) | human gut metagenome | biome: human gut; feature: human-associated habitat; material: faeces | place: Denmark | collected 2008/2010 | reverse complement strand
AATTCCCCCCCCCCGTTTTTTGGAAGCTATTGTTTTTTTTGCTACCTTTGCCTATGAATAAATGAAAGTTATACTAACTTGAATGGTATATTCTGAGCAAAATCAGATATATCCGACATAAAATATGGTGTACCCGTACAAAATACGGTATATCTAAGAACAACAAAGAAGATTAAGAACAATTTAAAGAATACCGATTCATGATAAGAAGTAAAGAACTGCGCATGCTGCTCCTCTTGCTTTCTACTCTCACGATGACTTCAGCACAGGCACAAGACTGGCGATTGAAGACGAACCTAGCATACTGGGCTACAACAACACCCAATATCGCTGCAGAAACCAGACTATCTAACCGATTGTCGATGGATCTATCATTAGGATGGAACACATTTACGTATAGTGGAAACAAAAAACTGAAGCACATTGCGATACAACCGGAAATCAGATACTGGCTCGGATGCCCCTACATCGGACACTTCCTGGGAGCCAACATACTCTACTCGCATTACAATGCGGGTGGCGTACACTTCCCCTTCGGCTTTTTTCCAGAGCTAAAAAAGCATCGGTTCCAAGGTGACTTGGGTGCCATAGGACTGGTGTATGGTTACGACTGGTCGCTCGGCAAGAGCAACAGATGGAACCTGGAAACGGCACTGGGACTGGGAGTGGGATTCACTCGCTATACCAAATATAACTGTTATGGAAAATGCGGTACGGCTATCGAGAAAAAAACAAGACTTTCGTGATGCCTACCAAGTTGGCTGTTTCGCTGGTTTACAACATCGGTCCTACCGACCGCATGGACAACTGCCGCCAGAAGGAGCCGCAGGAGATTATCCTTCCGGAAGATAGCTGTACGCTCAACGAAATCCAGTTTATCCCAGCTCTTTCGTTCGTCAAGGACAACACGGGCAAGGCGGGCGAGTTACAGAAGAACAATCCTGTGCTTCAAGACATTAAGAACTATCGTCCTTACACCAAGGATTTGGTTTTGAGTCAGAAAGAAGGAGCACTCTACATCTTCTTCCCGAAGTCGAAGGCTGAGATTACGCAGGAATTCCGCAACAATAATAAGGTGCTCGACCAGATTATCGACATCACCAAAGCCATCATGATGGATACCACTTCTTCGGTGAAGATTATCCAGATAGTGGGTCTCGCATCCATCGATGGTTCCGTGAAATTTAATGAACAGTTGGCTGGTAAGCGAGCAGAGGCATTGAAGGATTATATCCAGCAGCGCACCTTGCTTCCCGATTCGCTCTTCGAGTGCAATAATGGCGGAGAGGCTTGGGCTGAACTTCGCTATAGTATCAAGGAGAGCGACCTGAAATGCCGGGACGAACTGCTGAGGATTATCGATGAGGAGCCAGATGCCGACCGCAGGGAGCGTCGCATCAAGAGCATCGACCAAGGCAGGGCATGGGCAGAACTTCGTGATAAGATTCTGGGCAACCAGCGCAATTCCGGTTTCCTCCGCATCTACTACGATTACGTACCTGACGAGGCGGCGACCACCATCAACCTAGCCACCCAGTTGCTCAAGTCGGAGCGTTACCTGGAGGCGTTGAAGGAGTTGCAGAAGGTAAAAGCCGACAAGCGAGCCGCCAATGCCCTCGGCATAGCCTACTACATGACGGGCAACCGAGAAGCCGCCCGCCGTTACTGGCAGCAGGCGATGGAGGCTGGAGATGAGGAGGCGAAGAAGAACCTCATGCAATATGATAGAATTTTTAATTAACAAGATTATTTACATACTAAAATCTGACCAAAATTATGAAAAGATTTCAACTATTTAGCTTGGCAAGTGCAATGCTTCTTGCAAGCGCAGCAGGATTCACTTCCTGCTCATCAGATTCAGAAGATCCTCTGGACGGAGGATCAGGTGTGGCAGGGCAGGTGGGGAAGACACAGTTCTACCTGAACATTCCGTATGCCGGAAATGATGAGGGCGGAAATGCCAGAGTTTCAACGAGAATGAGTGATGTCAACACCCAAAATAAAAATAATTTTTTGGGATTAGTAGATTTGGAAATGTTTGCGTTCGGGGAGGATCCTACTTCAGAAGCAACCTCTACCCGAACTATCAGAATTGGAAATAATTTAGGTAATTCCGATACCGAAAATAAGCGCCGACTCTATAGTGACATTGCGATTCCGGTAGGTACAACTCATATGGTTTTGTATACAAGAGCTTCTAAGAAAGACAATAGTACCCCAAATACCAACAAGACTAACTTCGAAGCTGGTTCTTTGACTGATATTTACACCAAATTTACGGATGAAGCAAAGCCAAAACTATCGGAAATCAGTTTTAATTTGGAAACAATTCATAGTGCGAATGACTTTGATACTCAAGGCAAGACTATACTGGATGTGTTGAATTCTATCGCACAAACGCAAGCAACCATTAACAATACACCTATTGAATGGTCAAAGATAAGCGAGGCTAACATAGGAACACAAGGAGAGCGTGAGATTCTGCAGAATTTATACAATAAATTCGTTAATTTAAAAGCAGGTTCGGAGGCCTCTGTTAAACGTGCTATAGAAGACCTAAAGGCTGCTGTCAATACACAAAAACTCGTAGATTTCACTGCATTGACAAATGCCATTGAAAAAAATTGTTCAACGAGAGGTCTTAGCAATGTTAATGGATTCCCAAGAGGCATTGGCTTACCTGATGGTGCTGCAGTATTGAAATTTAACTCTGACAGCAAAGAATTTGCATATGAGGAAGTTACTACAGGAATACCAACAGGAGGTAATCTTGTTGACCACAAGACTATTACTTACCCATCAGAATTGGCATATTTCGTAAGTTCTCCTGTCGTAACATCTTCTTCACCAAAGAATAAACTTACAGACTTACCAGACTATAACGCATGGTTAGGAAATACAGCCGATTGGAGTTCATACGAAGACGTTGTTGTTAAAAGCAACACCAAATTAGTGGTATTAAAGAATCCTGTACAATATGGTGTAGCATGTTTGAAATCCAAGATAACGTGTGCTACAACACTAGAAGACAATGCTAAGAATTTTAAATTTGCAGCAAATAACACTCTAACAGTTCCTACAAACGGCATTGAAGTAAAAGGAATTCTGATTGGAGGCCAGCCTCAGGGAGTAGAATGGAATTTCGAACCTGCTTCTAGCGCAACATTTGATCATACGATTTATGACCGAGATATGAATAATGGAATAGCAGCCAAAATTTCTGAATCAAAACCAAACTATACTTTGGTTTTGGACAATAGAAATTCATCAACTACAGCACCAGGACAAAGCAAGGTGTATGTGACAGTTGAATTAGAAAATAACATGGGCGACTTCTATGGTGCAGAAGGTTTGATTCCTAAAGATACCAGATTCTATTTAGTTGGCGAGTTGGATCCTACAGGAAAAACCACCACAACAGTTGACCATGTATTCGTCAAGGATCATACAACTGTAGCCAAATTCACCATCAAGGACTTGAAGAAGGCCTACAACCATATCCCTGATCTGCGTACATCAAAGATTAACGTAGGTCTTGCAGTAGATCTTTCATGGCAGGAAGGCATTACATTCGATGTAAACCTCTAAGCCAGATAGAATAAAACGATAGCTTATCCCCCACACGTTCTTAAAGGGCGTGCGGGGGAACTTTCTAGAAACACAAATGGGGCTTGACAGGCAAGCAACTGAATCTTATCCCGTTTTGCGCCTCAGAAAGGCACAAAATTGCCCTAGCTGGGGCAACTTTCTGTCCTAACTACGGCAGTTAACTGCCATGCCTAGGCACTTTGCGAAATGAGCGGAATTCCACTTCGCTATCGCCTACACTTGCCTTCGGAAACGGGCTTTCGAAATCAGCGTGTCGCAGCATACGCAGAAATATCGAAAACTATTGCACACTACACTAAATCGCTATATCATGCTAATTATCAACATCTTATAGCCGTGCAATATGGGCATCAACACTACACTAACACTACACCACACTACACTCATCTCGCTCCGTGTAATGTAGTGTAGTATTCGTGTAGTGTCAACGCCCACACTACACTCACATAACAACCTTATACACAGCTATTTGCTGAACTTCCGTGTAGTGTGCAATAGAAATCGCAAATTATAATCATATTTGTGGAGGAAGATTGTCGAACATTAAGAATGCAAAAAGTACAATGAAAAAACTATATAACACTTTACTGGCATCCGTGATGACCATCAGCCTCATCACCAGTTTATCTTCATGTATTGATGAAGATATGAGCGACTGCGGCAAAGAGTATAAGATACAATATAATCTGCAACTCAATACGCAGATCAACACCGTGATTGACGTGGATCTGAACCTCATCGAAGAACAGGAGATTGCAGCCCGGCTGAAACAGGCACTCAGTAAGGTATTCACCGACCATGCCCACGACAACGACCTCTCCTTCTTCGTAGGCGAAGAACTCTCCCACCACGAGACAAACAAAATGGGTGCCAACTCGGTATCCTACACCATCTATCTGCCACGCAACAACTATCAGAACCTCTCTCTCGCCAATACCGGAAGCGCCGACAACGTAAAAATCGCCAACGCAAACTCCTGTAGATCACTCGCTTTGCGGCAAGAGGCAAAAGATACCATCAACAGTCACAACATCGGACTGTTCACTTCCCGACTCTCCATCGACGAGAACGATTTCGAACACGATCTGCAAACCACGCTCTATATGGCAAACAGCTCAGCTGTGGTGGTCATCGACCAGAGCAGGGTGCAGCCCACAGAACTCTGGGGATTTGTTGAAGGCATGGCAACCCAATTCCAGGTGAACGACAGCACCTATTCTTCCTGCCTCAACACGATGATCAGGGCAAAGAGAATCAACCAGGATTTCATCACCAACTCCATTCCAACCCACGATGCCCTCTACACAGTCTGCTTCCCGAGCATTAAACCGGAATGGCGCTACCACGTCATCACCAAGGTGAACGACAAATACACCGAAACCATCTTCACCATAAACGAACCGCTGAAAGCCGGCAAGCTTAAGATTATCAAGACCCGACTGAAGGAAGACGGTTCGCTCTCTACCAGTAACACCGCCGTAGGCGTAAGCGTGAAACTCGACTGGAAACCAGGCGGAAGCCACGATGTGGAGATTTGATTTAAGTGAAGAGTGAAGAACGAAGAGTGAAGAATTCAACGGCAATAAAGATTTGATACATGAATCATATTACGAAATACATATTTGCGATACTATCGCTTATCATGCTGGCAGGATGCAGCGGAAGCGAGCAGGGCGAGGAGAGACCAAAAGACACGCTGGTTCCCATCTCGCTCACCCTCTCCGTGCCTAACGACAAGTCAAGCACCCGCGTCGGAGACCCGGGAGCAGACACCAACGACAAGGTGGACTGGGACCGACTCACCATCATCATCGCCTATACGGAAAAGACAACGGGAAAAGATATCTATGACGGTTCAGCCAACACGATGGTGTATTACGATACCTTCACCAAAGAGGATTTTGAGAGTACCGAGCCGGTAAGCCATTACACCTCTACCCTGTCGCCTGCCGATGCCAACGGCTATCACGACTACACCATCTATCTGCCTCCAGGCACCTGCTGCGTTTATGGCGTAACCTATAGCAAGGACAAAGGTCTGAACCTGGAAGAAGAACTCAGCAAGATTCCAAAAGATGAAAAAAACCACAATGCAGACATCTATAACTTACAGATTTCCAACGACTACGCATGTGATAAAACCAGCAATACGATGGATATAGCCAAATTCATCAGCGTAGCCACCGGTTATGCAAGAGAAGTGAATATTGCCGACAACACGTTGACCGACTACCGACTGATTCCCGTGGAGTTCAACTCGAACACCACCAGCAGCACCAAGCGATATTGGCGCATGGTGCTTGGCAGGCTTGCCACCAAACTCGACATTCAATGGGATGCCAAGGGAGCTTACGAGAATCAGAAGTTCACCGATGTAAAAGTAAAAGGCTTTATCTATCATGGTGAGGCGAAAGGCACAGGAACTTCAGGTGCAGGAACTTCAGGGACAGGTTCCACCACAACGGGAACAGGATACGGACGGCTCTTCCCTACCCTCTATGCCGCTTCTGATATAAAACCAAAAACATCCGTAGGCGGACAGAAAAACTTTATCAACACCTCGGAGATCAGCAAACGAAACGGAAGAGTTTATCATTACACTTTTCCCGACGGCGTTACGAAGCCCCGCATCACCTTCGATGTCTTGACAAAGAAAGATGATGAGGCGGAGACAAAAACCGACAAGGTGACTTTCGACTTGAATAACTGGATAAAAACTTTCAATCCTGCCCAATGGTACAAGATCAACGTTACCATCTCGGGAACCAAAATCGGTAGTGCAAGCAACATCAGCATCGATGAATTTAAAGAATAAAAAAATCGATAAGTTCTAAACATAAAAAACAGAACATCTATCATGAGAAAACTCTATCCAACATACTGCAAGTTTATCGCAACCCTCCTGTTGCTGGGTTGCTCCATCGCCTTGTCTGCACAAGGCAAGACCTATCATGTGAAAGTAGATTCCGAGATAACAGCATCCGGCAGCGACGGTTTATCATGGGATAAGGCTATCACCCTAGAAACTGCATTGAGCCTAGCCAAGGCTGGCGACGAAATCTGGGTGAAAGGCTATGAGGACATTACCGGTCACATCTACAAGGCACCGCAGGGAGGCTTCGTTCTCCCTTCGGGCGTTGCCATGTATGGAGGTTTTGCAGGAGATGAAACCATCAAGAACAATCTCCCTACGGGCAGACATAAATATCAGATGAAGTACCAGACGGCTCTGGTGGGCGATATCGCCACCAACGACCAGGCGAGCCAGCAGCTGATTATCTATCCAGAGAACACCACCCGCACCGACAATGCCATCCATGTGCTGACCCTTCAGATGGGCGTAACACAAGCCAACACCAACGACGGCAACAAGCCAACCATAGTTTCCGGTTTCCTCATCGCAGCAGGTAATGCCAAGGGAGAGAATACTTCTGCAAATGGCAGAGGCGGCGGCATCTACGTAGTAAACAACAGCAACGACAACAATGCCGGCAGCCGTTACTTCCGTATTTCGCAATGTAACTTTGCGAACAACTACGGCATGCGCGGCGGTGCCATCTATGTAGATAATTCCTGTACCAACCAGCTGTCTGCCATCAGCTACTGCAGCATTTTTAATAATGTGGCAGGCAAGCGAGGCTCCAGCGAAAACGAAGGTGGCGGTATGTGGATAGACGGAACTGCCACCGTCTACAACTGCAACATCAACAACAATACGAACGGCGGTATCCGACTTTCGAGCACATCGAAAATCGTCAACTGTTCTGTAATAGCCAACACCGTATCCGCCGCAGACCTCACCACAGATGGGGCTTCAAACAGCATTGACGGCGGAGCAGTTTACAACAGCGTGCTCTGGCATTCCACGGCACTCAGCAAGCAAGACAGCCGTCCAGCCTTCCATTCCTGTGCATTTCCGGAAGTAGAGGTAACCGATTCCAAGGCCAACACCGACGCTAACGGGAACGTAAGGATCAGCAACGAGAACCACGGCATAGAGCCAGCCCCTTGGTTCAAGCAGAGTGCCGTAACCCAGGGTTACGACTTCTCGTTCAGCAGTAACCTGAAGCAATTATACAGCACCGCCTTCACATTCGAGGAAACCTCTGCCCTTTTGAACAAGGGAAAACTAGAATACTATAAAAATCTTGTAGTTGATGCAAACCTGGAAACAACTTCTACCGACATCATGGGCAGAACACGCTATCAGACAAGCACCATCGACATCGGCGCCTACGAGTATGCCCGAATGAAGGCAGGACGCATCAGATACGTGAAGCCCAAGAAAGCGGGAAAGGGCGACGGAACATCATGGGATGATGCCACGGACGATATCCAGTGGGCCATCAACGATTTGGCAGAAAAGGCACCAGGCGAGAAAGGCGAAGTCTGGGTAGCAGCCGGAACCTATGTAGTAAAAGACCGCATCCTTAACGATGCATCAGCCCCGGTATCCCTACTGATGAAGAATGGCATCAGCGTTTATGGTGCGTTTAATGGAACCGAAAAAAGACGTTCCGAGCGCATCGAGGAATCCAAGGATTTAAAGCCATGGGGCTGGAATCAGGAATCTATCATCAGGGGTGCGGAATTCAAGGGAAGCGATGATGCCAAATGGAATAACAATGATGAAGCCTGGAACATACAGACCAGCAACTCCTATCATGTGGTATGGTTTGCTCCCCTGCCGGGAGGAAAAGCCTTTACCGACGAAGTATATCTTGAAGGCTTCACCATTGAGGGAGGTAAATTTCACGATACGAACAAAGCCGAATACGCCCCAGGCTGTGGTGCAGGCGTTTATATCAACGACCCATCAGCCCGAATGCGTTACTGTACCGTGAGATTCTGCAACCCGGGCATGAAAGAAAGCGGAACCATCAAGCCTCGTGGCGGCGGCATCTACTGCAAAAACGGACAGACAGAAGGTAACCTGGTATACGACTGTTCGGCTTACCAGGGCGGAGGCATCTATATTGACGAAGCCGGCTTCATCACCCGAAGCATGGTAACCAACTGTTCTGCCTATCAGGGAGCGGGTGTATATCTGAATGGTAACGCTACCAACCCGGAGAAAGCCTATTATCAGATTCTTGCCACCTCGGTAATCAGTAACAATACCAGTACCCGAAATGGTGCTGTGTATCTGGATGGTCACGGACTGGTGATTAACAACACCATCGTCAACAACTATACCAACAACACCTCGGATCCTGCTGACGAGCTGTCATCCAATACGGGTGGTGTGTATATCAAGGAAAAAGGTCTGCTTGCCAACAATGTCATCTGGAACAACTCGCTGCTCCAGCACAAATCAGGCACCAACAACTCTGCGTCCATGGCACAGATTTATGCAGCCAACCCATCAGAAAAGACCGTACAGTTTTACAACAACGCCATCTCGGATGTAAATGCAGCCAAATGGACCAGCACCTATCAGAGCGGAACCATCTCCATCAACACGTATTACTCTGGCAAGGGATTCGTGATGGGCAATGAAGCACCTTACAACACGGTGGAAGCCTTCAACGAGAAACGTGGCGTTCTTACAGACATGAAGACGGTGAACTATTACTGGGAAACATTGACAGGTAGTCGACTGCGCAACGTGGGTATCAGCTATGCTCTCCTGCCATCTTCCTACCTGTATCAGCCAAAAATAGACCTGAGCGGAAAAGCTATGAGTTCGGTTCCGTCAGCAGGAGCCTATATGGCTGACAACCACTACCTTGTATTTGAAAAGAATGACAGCAAGAAACGCCTGCGCATCTACTTTGACCGTTCACGAGAACTGGTGGACGGAACAGGAGAGTCGTGGGAAAAGAGCTATACCTCATCATCTGTAGATGAAATTCTCGGTTATCTTGCCGACATCAAGGCTGGGGACACTATCAAGGTAGTTACCAAGGACAATACTACACCAGAGGATTTCACTATTGAGAAGAACAGCGGATGGGAATTTGAAATCTGCGGTCGTGAGGGTATCTTCGAACCAAAGATTGCTTACACGTTCGAGGAAACAGATGCCAGGTCATGTACCTTCAGCATTCCACCTTGCGTACTCCCAATTACCGTGTATGGCGGTTATCCGGAATATTCAGAGAATCCGAATCCGAAAGATGAAGACCGTGACCCTATCAAATACCGCACCGAACTGAACGGAAACCTGAACGGCTCAGAACTCAACGAGGGTCTCTACCATCTGGTCCGCATCGAAGCGGGTGCCAACATCACCATCGACGGCTATGCCTTTACCCATGCATACGCTGCCGGTACTGCCTACATGCCTTATGGTGGCGGCATACTGATAGGCAGCATGGACCAGAGCAGCCAAGCTACCACCGTGAAGCTGAAGAATTGCATCTTTGAGAACAATACAGCGACAGATGGCGGTGCTATCGCTACCATGCCGGATGCCGTGAATGTGAAATTGGAACTGGAAAACTGCGTCATCAATAACAACACAAGCAAGGATCCGCATAATCCAAGTCCATCGGAGCTGCCTTCCATCATCTATCTGAACAAGAGTCAAGGCAGCAAAAACTCTCTCACACTCAACCATGTAAGCATCATCAACAATGAGGGAGTAGCACCAGATTACGACCTTGTGAAGAGAACCTCGTATGCTGTAGGAAACAAACTGAACATCAACGGCACATGGGATGGTTCGGAATGCAAGAACTGCATGGATATCAACACTCTGGGAAAAGACGGAGCCCTGAACTTCAGCAACCCAACCAATGAAGTGGGTGCCAAGATGAGCGGCAACGTTTATTACGGAGGCTATTCATCCTTCCTCCCGCTGACCAGTTCTGCAGAGGCTGGTGCAATCATCAACAGTGCCCAAGAAAGCAATGCAACCACAACGGCCAAGGACATCACCGGTGAAGACCGCAACCTAGGTGGTGTTCCTGACCTAGGTGCATACGAAGCTCTCCTGCCAAAAGCAGGAAAGATTATCTACGTGCGTTCGTACAACCAGAAATATGAAATCATCAGCGATGCCAATAATGACGACCAGGACGGCAATCCGAACTTCAATCTTCTGAATGAATCAAACACAGAATATGACGGAAGCAGCTGGGACAAGGCTATCATCGGTAACGCCATGTGCGACAACACAAAGAAAAGAACGGGCAATGAATTCTATGTAACAGACAATGGAAGCTTGCTCAATACAACCATCGAAAACGAGGAGTATAGTCTGGCTAAAGGCAAGTATCGTTCCAATACAGATTCTTACGGTAAATTCTGGACAAACTCTGGCAATAAGGAAAAGCAGTATCTCTCTGGATGGGGATCATATAACAAAATCACCAACAATAGAGATGAGCAATACATCAGCGGTCTGCAATATGCTGTGGAAAGAGCAGCCGAGTTGAATAAGATAAAAAAAGACAGCGTTGTGGTATGGGTAGGTGCAGGTATCTATACCGACTACAAAGGCTTCGTTATCAGAGACAACGTGAAGGTTTATGGTGGTTTCCCATACGAAGGCTATCCTGGAGAAGACGACCGCCATCCACTGCTGTCGCAATACGTGCCGGCACGTAAGGAATACGAGAATCTGGACAAGACCAAGTATGAAACCATTCTACAGATCAGAAAGGAATCGCCTGTTTATTTCACAGACAGCAGCAAGGAAATGTGGTATCAGGAGGACAAACCTAAAGATGGCTCTAAATATGGCTATACCAAGAAGCTGATGAACAGCGGAGAAACAGAACGCCACTATGTACTGTATCAGCCAGACGTATGCCTTCCTACCTGGTCGCCATCGGGTGATGGAAACGCCACACGTACCGACGGTAATGCTGTACGCTATAAAGGAGATTTAAAAGACGACAAATACTACAAGAATTACGAGTATGCCAAATGGGATGGCTTCTCCGTACGTCACGGCTACATCATCAACTATCCTGGTGCCAACCGTGACGGAGGAGCAGGTGTGCGTGTATTCCGAGGAGTAGAACTTGAGAATCTCATCATTGTTAATAACTTCAACCATGGTAATCGCGTGCGTGGTGGCGGTTTGTATATGGATGGTGAAAACACCACTATTTCAAATAGTTATTTGCTGAAAAATTTCACCTATTCATATGCAGAAAATAAAAGTAACGAAAGTTATGGAGGCGGAGCCTATATGATTCAAGGCAAAGGTTACAACCTTATAGTCGCAAACAATCGTAGCCATTATAAATACACAAATGGCGTAATAACAAACTGTCTCGGCGGCGGCATTTTCTTGGAGAGTGCCAAGTTCTACAACAACACAATTGCCTACAACCAGGCAGAAACCGGCTCTGGCATTTACCACTATCAAGATAGGTACACAGGAATAGATTCACAACTTTCACTCTACAACTGTATCATTTATGATAATTACAATAACGCCAAGGAAATTAAAGACCAGGTAAACTCTGCAGCATGGGACAAAATGAAACCATCCCACAACTGCTACATGAACAGTAGTGACAGCAATAGTAAATTCCTTACCAGCGATGGCAATTTCACGGGCACGAATCTGGAATTCCCATTTGAGGTCCAGACCTACGAGAGTGGACATGATAATGATAATGATAAATTCCGCTTCCGCAATGCCCGACTGAAGAACAACTTCCGTCTGTACGAGACGGGTGGTTTGACGGGTAACAAGTGTCTGAATGGTGGAACCACAAATGTAGGAAATGGAATCATCCTTCCGGAAACCGACATGGACTATACCAACCGAATCAAGGACTGCGCTATAGATATCGGTGCCTACGAGGCTGACAATACTACCAATATCGCACCACAGGAAAAGACAAACAGCGCAGGTATTGTAGATTACATTTATTATGTAACCCAAAACGGATGGGGAAACAGAAGTGGAGACAGTCCGGAAAACGCTGCCTGTGCTGACAAGCTGCAGGATGTGCTGACTGCTGCCGGCGAGAAAATTAAAACAGCGAACCAGGGCATCACAGATAACACCCTAAAACATCAGGTATATGTAAAAGTAGCAGGCTATCAGGCTGATGAAACCGGAAAGCGCTTTACTTATCATGCCAATACGCTGGCAGACCCTAGCGATCCGCAAAGCTATACTTTCCTGATTCCTAACGGAGTATGCCTGATGGGTGGCTACTATGAGGGTGACCAGGAAGGAGGAAAGCCGAAAGCTGAAACCTACAATTGGGATAATGACAAGCGCGACTGTATCAGCACTTACCAGACGGTATTAAGCGCGAAGACCGAAGTAAAAGAAGGTTCTGCCGTTAACCAGGAGGTGAACGGCTACCACACCGTGTGCTTCGGAAAATGGCCTACGGGCGACTATGACGACTACAACACTTCTGCCCTGACAGACAATACCATCATAGATGGTTGTCGCCTGATAGACGGTAACGCAAGCGACAAGTCGGGCTTCAAGAGTATGGGTGGTGCAGCCATTGTGCCAAGAATGGCACATGTACGCAACTGTGAAATTTCCGACTGTCAGGCAACCCAGGGCGGTGCCCTTGCGTTGCTGAAAGGTAGCATCGTAAGCGGTAGTGTCATCGTAAGAAACAAGGCACAGAAAGGTGGCGCCATCTATGCGCTCCGTTCCAACGATAAGAACGAAGACACCAAGAACTACCATGCCTACGTCATCTCATGCACCATCGCTAAAAACGAGGCAACCATTGGTGGCGGAATCTACCAGGAGGAAAACTCCCTGATTGGCGGTAACTCCGTGATATGGGGAAATTCGGCACAGACAGACAACAACATCAGCGGTGATGTGAACTATCAGTCTTATGACTATCTGCAGGGACTGGGAAAATATACGGAGAAATTCTATCCATACAACTATTGTTTCGTAGAGAAGATGGCGTTGCCAGCCAACAAAATGAATACGGAGATGACCAGCGATCTGGACAGTTACTTCAACGACAACAAAATCTTCAAGCCTCGTGCCTATTCATCATTGATTGGCAACGGAGTCGAGAAAGAATACGTCAATGCATGGAAGAATTATGGTATCAGCATCTACGACATTACCGGTAAGGAAAGAAACATGACTAAGCAACAGACAGCAGGTGCATACACATCTGATCTGCCTGCGTTTGACGGTACCAAGCTTCTGAAGCGCCTGTTCGTTTCTCAGACAGGTGGTGAGATTGTAACAGAAGAAAAGAAGGCAACGTATTATGGCCGCTCCTTCCTGACTCCTTTCAACAGTCTCGAAGCAGCCCTCGACTATATCAATGAGGCTAGAGAAGAGGGAGTGGCTGATGAAACTACCCACTTCGAGATTCTGATGACAGGCGGAACCTACAAGCCGAGCAAGATGCGACAGAATAAAGACCTTTCGCCAGAGCAGAACACGATAGACCGCCGCTTACAGAGCTTCACCATCCCTGTGAACGTAGATATCTTCGGCAGTTTCTCGGAAGATGACCTGTATTCTTCTACTCCTGTTGATCCTGATACGGGAGAAGAAACTGGAGATAAGTTTACAAGCTTTGGAGGTAAGTCTTTGACTCCAGATGGAGACATCAAAGACATCTTGGCTAACCGCAACTCCAACTACATGACCGACAACAATAAGAACGGATTGATAGAGCCATGGGAGTTCCAGAATCCTACGATTCTTTCCGGTGACATCAAGGCATCGGAAAAGGAGCGTAATGTATATCATGTAGTCTACAGCAATGCGGGATCAACTAATACTTCGACTACATCGAACAACGAAGTCGTATTAGACGGTATTACCATTATGAATGGTGAGACCACGACAAAACTGAAGAAAGAAGAAGGAGGAACTACCGAAGTTGCCGAGATTGGTCGTGGAGGCGCTATCTACACCAACCGCGTGAACTATACATTGAACCGTTGTCGACTGATCAAGAACTCAGGTCTGCATGGCGGAGCTGTCTATGTCAACAATGCAAGTCTGGACATCATCGGCAGTACAATCAGCGGCAACAGTAACGTATCAGAAAAGGCTAGTCAGGATGAAGTCACCGAACCAGGTAAGGGTGGAGCCATCTATCTCTATCTCACAAAATCGGTGAATGGAAACCTACATATCGTCAACTCGCTCTTAGCCAACAATGATGTAACTTGTGGCAGATATACGGGTACAGAAGTTTCGCAAGGCGGTGCCATCTACATCCGTAGAGCAGACGATGCCGGCAGTATGACTGAGGGCTATCAGGATGCCTACATCGTAAACAGCCTTATCGTGAACAACAAGGCAAAGCAAGATGGAGCCATCCATGTGGAGAACGAGGTGACAAGCGGTACGATTACACCTATATTATATAATACCGCCATTTGGGGTAATGAATCTACAGATAATAGTGTACTCCTCCAAAGAGAGCACATGCGCAACTGCGCCTGGGATAAATTACCTGCTTCTACAGTTTCTCCAGCAACGGATGGCAACATCAAGCTGAACAAGGAGAACATCGCATCGGATGGTCCACGCTTCACAGCGCCTACAACGACAAAGGGTTACGAAGGTTATACACAGGATGCCAAGTGGAATCCACAGGCTATCTCTGTGCTTACAGATGCAGGTGACGGAAGCAAGGATAAAGACGATAAAAACGAGACTGGTAGATATCTGAATTGGTGGACTATGCACAATACTCGCCTTAAGAGATATGGTTATCCATCTGAGTACATCCGTCCTGTCAGCGGTACATACAACAGATACGTTGGTCCGAAAGATAAGAATGGTAATAAAGCTTTAAAGCCTATCGACATCGGTATGTATGAATTCCAGTATGTATTCACGTTTACAGACTTAGAAAAGGTTTATATCGGTACGGAAGAGAAAGGAAATGGCGATGGTAGCAGTTGGGATAACCAAAGCACCGACCTTCGTGGTGCCATCATTGCCATGGCTAACCCTACGGGTAACGAATCTGCAGGTATTACAACCAACAACAACAGAAAGGTGTTTGTACGTGGAGGTACTTATTATTCGCCAACCTACTCTAGCGGCGATGCCTTCTCTCTCATTGTGAACAATGACGAAAAGGCTAAGTATATAACATCGATTGAACTTGTGGGTGGTTGTACAGGCACGAAAAATGCTGACGGAACAGAGGTGCAAGACTTTAGCAAACCTTCGGTACTCATTGAGAACCCAGCCAAGGCGGGCGAAACCACAAACTTGCTCAATATCGTAACGAATGGTAAGCCGGTGACTATTTCCGGTTTCACATTCCAGAACCAGAGTGGTGTGGGAGTAAATGCAAAGATCAATAATGATCAAGCCGGAACGGGAGAAAAAATGAGGCTCCATCATTGTGCCTTTAGAAAGAATAACGGATCTGGAATGGTGGTAAACAACCAAAAAGGATATGGCATAAACATGTGGAATGTACTGTTTGCAGATGGAAAAGCAAATGGTCTTACTATCTATGGTTCACAATCAGCAGACATAACAAACGCCACGTTTGTCTGCAATAAAGACACAGCGGTTAGTGGAACAGACAACGTGTATAATTCTGTCGCCTGGAAGAATGGTACTCAAAATCTGAAACAAGAGAACCGAAACGTCATGATTAACAAGTCTATAGAGAATGGTGATGTGCTAAATGGTCCGAACTTCGTTGATCCAAATAACGGTGACTATAGAATTCGACCTAGCCTCATGTTACTCGATAAAGGAAGCAACGACAGATATCAGCAAAATGCTGATATAAACTCAGAAAAGGACTTGGGCAATACAGCCCGTCTGATTGGCGACAACATCGATATCGGTGCATACGAGTGTGACACGAAGATGATTCAGATTATCTATGTTAAAGAAGGTTCTGCTGTTGCAGGAACAGGTGAAAGCTGGGAAAGCCCAACCAACGACCTGCAAGGCGCCATCAACCTGGCTGAGCTTTATGCCAACAAGAATGAAGGTGAATATGGCTACGTCTTCGTAGATAGGAAACTGAAGGCTGATAACGTGAACATCAGCATGCCAGGCGTCAAGATGTTTGGTTCGATGCGCGGAGAAACTGCTACTGGTAGTACAGAAGATATCGTGGCAAAACTCCTTACCCTGAGAAAAGGAATCATCGAGTCATCAAGTCAATCTACCATCAATGGACTGACACTCAACAACACAACTACTGGTAATGAAACCAGAATGTGTCTTGTTGATGGATTCAAGGTTTCGGGCAACGTCAGCCTCAAGGGCAACAGCATGCTCTCTACCTCTGTCCTTGATGCAACCACAAACGTAACTGGCGATGCAAATGGTTTGCTCTATAACAGTCTGGCATTAGGAAGCGTGGAGAATGTGAAGTCCGTCAATGTAACAGCTGCTAGTGAATTACCATCAACAACGGGTAATGCTGCCAACAGATCATCTGTAACCACCTATAATAAATATGTGAATGATGATTATTGGAAGTACCAGCTTGACGAGACAGACAATACCAACATCAACGCCAATGCAGATGAAAGCAAAACCCAAGGATGCATCGACATGGTGATGCACAACCATGACCTTGCCGGCAACCAACGCATCAGAGCCAACGTAGACAACGGATGTTTCGAGACTTGGTATCTGACAAACGATGCTACAGCAAACCAGGACGATTATCCTCATGGTAAATCTGTGGTTTATGTCATGACAAAAGACAAGGAACTGAAACTCGACAACACATTCTATACAGAGACGAATCCGTTCAGCCCGGGCTTCCTGCTCTTGAAGCACCACGCTGGTTTAAGAGGCAACAACAGTTATGTAAACCTCACCAACTTTGCTGTGGAAAGAAAGTTGAAGGCAGGAACCAACTTCTTCTCCATGCCATTCAAGGCTAACAATATGGAGGTTGATGGAACTGATTATACTGCAACTAGTGGCGTAATAGCCTACTATTATAATGCAGCTACTCGTGCCAAGTACGACTATAAGTTTGACCAAAACGATAGTAAAGCATGGGTAAGAGGTGTAGATAACCAGCGAAACTTTACCACAGGTTTCAGAATGGATGCCACTGCAGCTAAGACCGTCCGTTTCTATGGAATCAGTTACACAGAGAACGGTAGTCAGTTAGGACAGATTATCTTGACGCAGAACAACAACCAGCAGCCATGGTCAGACAGTAATGGCGGCGGTTTGAAGTTCACCCACAAGGAGAACATGGGCTGGAACCTCTTCGGTTCTCCTTATCTCTGCGCCATGAACTATAGAGATATGGAGTATGGCAGAGTCATCTATCAATATGATAATGATGATGACAACGGCAGCTACAAGGCAATCTACAGGGCAATCAATACGGATGGTGTAACAACCGGCTACATCCCAGCAATGGATGCCGTGTTTACGCAGACTGCCACTCTGGATAATTCAGAAAGCGTGATAGTAGGACATTCGGAAGCAAGGGCAACAACAGCCTATCAAGCAACCCAAGCCCTCGACATCGCCATCACACAGAGCAACAGAAACAGCAGAGCCGGCAACGGCACTCCAGCAGATGACCAGCTCCAGTTGAACGCAGTTCCTGCACAGGAGGCGAAATCAGACTTCGACCTGGGAAGCGACGGCGTAAAATGGATGAATAGCCAGAATGCTCAGATTTATGCTACCCGCAACGGCGGACGCTACTCGCTCCTCTCTGCCATCAGCATTGAAGCAGAACAGAGCATCGGCATCAGTCTGCCAGAAACGGGTGAATACACCATCAGCATCCCTGAAGAATGCGATGCCAGCGAATACGAAACCGTATGGCTGAAGGACAAGGAAACCGGAAAGGCTATCGACCTGAAGGAAGGCGATTACCGATTCCATGCCAGCCAGCCAGGCGAACAGAACCATCGCTTCACCATCAGTTTCAACCGCATGGCAACCGACATGAAGTCAGACATCAGCATCCAGGCTATCGGATTCAGAACCATCGTCCTCAAGGGACTCCAGCCAAACGACCTCATCAGCGTGTATGCTGCCGATGGCGTTCTCGCCCTCCAGAAGAAGGCAAAAGCTGAGAAGGAACAGGTTCGCACAGCCATCCAGGGCAACGTAATCGTAGAAGTGACACGAGGCGGCAAACAGATGGCAGTGAGAAAGATTGCCCTGAAATAAAAGATAGAAAGCCGTAAAAGAACGGAATAAATGTTAATAAAGCGCAGAGATAATCGCTAGTTTCAATAATTGGCATTATCTTTGCGCTTTGTATTTGCACAACAATTAGAAAATAAAACTATGACAGAAAAGGAAATGTACAATCTGATTAATAATCAGAATGAACAGCAAAGCAACGGCTTTGCTATCAATGAGAAGGAGCGTGGATTGAGCGGCGTGTTCTCCGCACTGATGCGCAAGGTTTATACATGGATGACCCTGGCTCTCGTTATTACGGGTGTTACTGCATACGGCGTGGCTGCCAGCCCAACCCTGATGATGACGCTGATGACTAGCCGAGGCCTGCTCTTCGGACTGGTAATCGCTGAACTCGCCCTGGTATTCATTATCACAGGTGCCCTGAACCGCTTGTCGCTAAGTACGGCTACCCTGCTCTTCATCGTCTACTCGGTATTGAACGGAGCGATGCTCTCTTCCATCTTCGTGGTTTACACGATGGCCAGCATTGCCAAGGTGTTCTTTATCACAGCCGGAACCTTCGGTGCCATGGCTGTATATGGTTACACCACCAAGAAGGACCTGACCTCGATGGGCAAGATTCTCTTCATGGCTTTGATTGGTTTGATTATCGCCACCGTAGTAAACATGTTCCTGAAGAGTTCTGGATTTGACTACATCCTGAGCTACGTGGGTGTTGCTATCTTCACCGGTCTCACAGCATGGGATAGCCAGAAGATTAAGCACATGCTCCAGACACAGTACGACATGAGCGAAGGTGCTCAGAAGTTGGCACTCATCGGAGCCTTGACATTGTACCTCGACTTCATCAACCTGTTCCTCTATCTGCTTCGCATCTTCGGAAGCAACAAGGAATAAGATTTCAACAGAAATAAAAAAAGCAGAGGTTGGCTTGCCCACCACGGGTTAGCCAACCTCTTTATGTGTTCTATCAAAAGCAAATGATAAGTAAACCTAATCTAGAAAATTCTGATGCAAAGATAAGCTTTTTCTCCGAAAGTGATGCTTCATTTGGTAAAAAAAAGAAGCCATTTGAACAAAAAGTATCTTTTTTATTGCCTGTTACCAAAACTCATTTCATAAAAAACATGCATTCATTTCGTAAATTCAGTTGGTTTACAATCATTTACAGAGCATTTCTAAATTCATTAGGCGAACAGCCATAAGCAGAAGAAAAGACTCTTCTAAAGGTGGAAAGGGAATTAAATCCCGACTTCTCTGAAATCTCCAGAATGGAAGATTCTGAGTTTCGAAGCAGTTGTTCAGCATAACGGAGGCGGTAATTGTTCACGAAATCATAGAACGTGCTTCCATTCTCCTGGTTGAAATACCTGCTGAGATAAGTGCGGTTGGTGCCCACCATGTGTGCCACATCCGAGAGCTTGAGTCGCGGATTGAGATAGATTTTCTCCACTTCAAAGAGACGCTGCACCTCGGTGGCGAGACCTTGCTTTTCCTCTTCACTCTCTTGCGGAGCAACTTCTGCATGCGCTGCCTCCACATCCTTCAGTTCATCAATCACCGACTCATGTCGATACCCAAAGTAACAGATGAACATCCAGATAGCCAGGGAGCAGACCATATAAAGATTGTCGAAGCCTCCGTCGATGACAAAGCAGCTCAAGGTCCAGATAATCAGGATGAGGAAGAAACTGCCCAGGATGGCAAGGAGCCAGGAAAGGTTGATGTTCTCCTGATAGGAGAAACGCTCCTTGAGCTGGCGATGATACCTGCGGATGAGGAAGAAGAGTACAACGAAGGTGGTGACGCCATAAACGGCACCCCATACCGAGAGAATATAAAAATAGATGTTGGCACCCGAAATGAGAAACAAGAGCGGAAGCAGCACAAAAGGCAACTCCAGCATCACCGCCTTGGTCCAGGTGGTCCATCCCGGTTTTACCAGTTCCATCAGCACAAAGCTATAGAACGGAATGATAAACATATCGACAGCGGAGGTGAAATACCATCCCTCCGTACTGTCGAAACCCTTGTAGTAGAAGAGCACGAGGTCTTTCAGGCACTGTGCGTCCGCTATCAACATCAAAAGCATGATGAGGCGGAAGAGCCGTTCACTGCCCTTACGCCAAAACATCCATGCCATCATGGAAAAGAACATCATGCTCATTCCATAAATAAAACTCGTTACAGCATCCATATACTTATCTGTTAATTGATCTAGTTGCCAGGCTTACGCATACAGTATTAATTTCTATAATTCTATTATTTCAATTCAAAAAGCAGTTGTCCTCCACTCACTATCTGCTGGTGAGAGAGGCGGTAACCATTCAGTGGTTTTCCGTTAAGAGAGGTAGACTGGATGAGGTAGCTGCCTGCATCCTTTCTTCGGGCTGACAAGATGAACTTCTTTCCGTTTTCCAGATTCAGCGTCACCTTGTCGAAACCTGGCGTACCTATATAATAATAAGGTGTGCCAGGACAAACCGGGTAGAAACCCAGGGAGGAGAATACATACCATGCCGACATCTGACCCGCATCATCATTGCCCGACAAACCGCCCGGCGTATCATTATACTCCGTCTGCAGGATGTGGTGCACCCATTGCTGGGTCTTCTCCGGAGCTCCGGCAGCATCATAAAGATAGGCTATCTGATGGCAAGGTTCGTTGCCATGCCAGTACCATCCCTTGTCGAACATCCTGTCCAGGCGGTAGATGACCTTATCTTCTGCCTTCTTCTCCTTCTTATCCATCGGTTTGCTATGGCGGATCACATCAAACAATCCTTCCGGATTCTGGGGCACATACCAGGTATAATGACAGGCAGCACCCTCGGTGATGAAGCTCTGGCGATGAACCAGGTCTTTATTGTTCAGCCATTTTCCATTCTCATATCTGCCATCCGCCCAACCCGAGACCGGGTTGATGACATTGCGCCAATTCTCGGAACGGCGCATCAGCTCGTTGTAATCTTCCTGATATTTCTGTCGCTGCGAAGCATCCCTGCAGGAATCCATCAACGCCTTCGCCATCTGCGCCACGGCAAAATCATCGTAGGCATACTCCAGGGTGCGTGAAGTCTGCTCGTTGGTATGATAAGCTTCCTCCACCATATCCTCCAGAGGAATGTAGCCATTATTGATATACGACTGGATGGCACGGCGTCCCTTTCCTTCCTGATACTCCTTATATATATAAGGTGTAGAGAAAGCATTCATGCGCATTCCCTCGTAAGCCTTCCGCGCATCGAAGTTGCGGATTCCCTTGACGTAGGCATCGGCAAGGGCGGCACTGGCATGGTCGCCTATCATCGCAGCCGTATAACTGTTCCAGCATGGGAAAGCAGGAAGCCAGCCACGGTTCTGATACATCCTAACCAGCGACTGCATCATCTCGCCCGAACGCTTCGGGGTGATAAGCGTATAGAGCGGCAATTCGGCACGATAGATGTCCCACATGGAGAAATCATCATATCTGATTTCATCACCCACATCACTCACTTCGTGAGGGAGGAAGGAACAGCGATACAGGGCACCGTAAAACTGGTTGACCTTTGCCTGGTCGCTATGCTCCACATCAATGGTATGCAGACGTTCGCACCACAAATCGGCAGCAAACTGCATCATGCTATAGAAATCCAAGCCGCCATAGTTGTAGTTCTCGGCATTGAGATTTGCCAGGGCTTTCTCGCAGGAGGTGAAGGAAGTGCCCGACATCCACTCCATCGCCTTGCCCGCCTTTCCACGGAAAGTGAGCCAGGCACCGATGCGTGGCTTATCCTGCATCTTCAAGCCCTTGCTAATTCTGTTGTCACCTTCGAACACGCCGTAATCCACCAGGTCTCTGGCATCGTAAGCCAGTACGAAGTGACCGCTGAAACCAGCCGACTCGCCCCATCCCTGGTAAATGCGATGCACCGGATTATAGCCATACACCACATGATTGAGGGTATCAATCTCGATGTAGCCCTGCCCTTCATCACTATTCGGATTGATGACCAGATGCACCAGCTGGTCCTTTTCGGGAGTGACACGGAGGATGGAGGTATGGCTCAATGCCGTCATCTCAGCCTTGAGATGCTCCTTCTTCAGATTCACCGCATAGTAATGAGGGTGCGAAATCTCATCGGCATGACTGAAAGGAGTGGCGCGCTGCCCGGGCTGGAGCCTCAGCTCATCGCCCAGGGCGGCAACGGTAAAGGAACCGTAATCCTGCATGCAGCCACCCACTATCCAATGGCTGCAGCGGAAACCCTGCAAAAGGGAGTCCTTATAATAGTAAGGTGCGATGCACTTCTGTTCGGTATCCTGGGTCTGCGGAGTCCAGAAGTTCTGACCATTCGGAACGAGTACGGCAGGCAGGGTCTGGCCATGCTCCTCGCTGCCCTTGCCAAACAGGCCGGCACTCTGGGTATTGGCCTGCGCCGTGCCCACCATCGTGTTGATGGCATTCAGCTGGCGGATGTGCTCCAGGTCGTGGATGCGTTCGTGCATCTGCTTCTTCCACTGGTTCCAAGGATAGTAGCACGTGCCATACTCCACCTGCGAAAGGATATTGATCTTGATGTCCTTCTCATTGAGCATGAACTTCACCAAGACGGAATCCTGGGCATTCTTATAGAAAATCATCTGCAGATTCGCTGCCATCGGAACCACCCTATCCATCCTGTCCACATCATCGCCCAATACCACCTGTTCCTCATCATCCTTGGCACTTGGAGGAAGATGGGCGGTATCGAAGAGGAGCGAAAGCAGGCGATAGAGTGCCGTATCGTGACCGAAGCGGAGAGTTGCCGACGACTGGCGAGCACGCAGGGCGGCATCAGCCTCAGCCTCGATGTTCTGCCAGAGCGGAATGGCACAACGTGCAGGAATCGACTCGTTGGTAGGTTCGTTGCCATTGACGATGGTCATGCGACGGTTGTTTGCCTCATAGATGGCTTGGAACTCCTCATCCGTGAAGAGAGCATTCAAGGCTTCTTCTATGTCGATAGGATAAACCGGGAAATTCAAGCCCACATCCTGGATGGATGAAGTGATGGCATGCATCTCGACCATCAATTTCATAGGGTCATCAATCTTCGAGATGTCTTTGAAGAGTTGACGGAGAAATCTGTCGGGAGAAATCAGAGGTTCCACCTTGGTTCTGCTTGCCAACGCCTTGATTTCGGGAGAAACAGGGGCTATCCATGCCATATCTGAAGAATCGGTCTTCACATCCAGGTTCAACTGGGGCTGGAGGAGCTGTAGTTCCGAAGTAAAGGCTTGCATACTCCTGGCACAACGGTCGGAGATGCTGGAACGTGCCTTCACCTGATTGCCGGCAGCAAAGATTTGCGGAAAGTGGGCAAACATGCGTCGGGCAATGCCCTGATGCTGAAGTGCCCCGAGGCGGGTGAGCTTTCCACCATTTCCCCTGGCATTCTCCCACATTCTTGCCAGCATTCCCTTCACCTGCAGTCCGAGCGGAGTGAGATTACTCTCATCCTCGAAATGTCTGCATATCCATACATAACGGTCGTCATGCGCCATCCATCGGGAACCGTGGCGACCGTAATGGCTGATATAAAAAGGAGTAAATCCGGCAGGAATAAGACCCGACGAAGGAATCAGGGAATCCTTGAAAGCATGCTTCTGGGAATCTGGCAAAGCGCCTTTCAAGGAATCAAGCACACAACAAGAGTCTGTCCCGAAAGTTCCAGTCTGCGCTGACGGACCTCCGGGATAGGCGAAATAAATGCCCCCCATCTGATGACGGGTTTGTGCTTGCATGGAAAGGATGCAACCTAACCATATATATAATAATGTAACTATTCTGTTCATTGCAGTTTACTTACTCATTGCTTCAATGAGGAATACTTTGCAAATATAAGCAAAAAAATCAATATCTGCAATTTTTCTACAAAGAAAATACACTTTGAAGACAAAGTTTCTACATTTTTCTTTTATTATCCGGAAGAATGAGGAAGAAGAAGACAGAGTGCAAACACGCCGTATGCATAAATATACTGCATAAAACATGCATAAAACCTAACTTTTAAAACATTTTATCGCTTAAAATGCATTTTTCCTAATATTTATTTGGCAGTTTCGCATATTTTGTGTAATTTTGCAACCGCAAACGAATAAAAATACAACGTATGAAGGTAAAAAATAGCAGATTGGAAACATTGAAGATGCTCATCTCTAGTCAAGAGTTGAGTTCGCAGGATCAACTCTTGCAAGCGCTCGCCCAGGAA
>OGOO01001150.1_pt1 | contig 24885 bp, 20 predicted proteins | sample 1552651 | NCBI WGS metagenome assembly OGOO01 (sample SAMEA2580118, study PRJEB22360) | human gut metagenome | biome: human gut; feature: human-associated habitat; material: faeces | place: Denmark | collected 2008/2010 | reverse complement strand
GAGGCCGAGCGCGAGCGCATCGCCGCCGAGAAGGCACGCGAGGAGGAGCGCCGCCAGTTCGCCGCGGCCCAGGCTGCCGAGGAGGCTGCCCGCGCCGAGGCCGAGGCCAAGAAGAAGGCCGAGCAGGAGCGCCTTGCCCGCGAGAAGGAGGAGGCTGCCCGTGAGGCCCAGCGCCGCGCCGTCCCCGCTTCCGACTCCGGTTCGCGCTTCCGTTCGCTGCTCGACCAGATCGCCGCACAGGAGACCGTTCTCAAGGAGAAGAAGGACGCCGAGGCGAAGGCCAAGGCCGAGCGCGCCGCCGAGCGCGGCAACCGTCGTGGCGGCAACAACGACCGTCGCGGTGGCCGTCGTAACGATCGCAACGCCTCCGACAGCAACTCCGAGCGCAACGCTTCCGAGAGCCGTCCGCACAGCCATCGCACCAACGCCAGCAACAACGTCGCTGCCGGCATGGACTTCCCCAACCCCGATAAGCAGGGCAAGGGCAAGAAGCGCAAGGGCGGTCACGGCAACGATGAGGACCACTACAGCCGCATGGCGCGTGAGGCCGAGGAGTACAGCCGCGAGAAGGTGCTCGAGGAGGCTCGTGCCGCCGTCGAGGAGGCCTCTCGCGAGTCCACCGGTCGCCGCAAGAAGCGCAAGGAGAAGCGCGAGCGCGAGGCTGCTAAGGCTCAGGAGGAGCGCAAGATTGAGGAGGCGCTGGCCCAGGGCGTGAACCCCGAGGAGCTCGACGCCATCAAGGTCTCCCAGGGCGTTACCGTCCAGGAGCTTGCCGAGGCGCTCGACGTTCCGGCCAACGACATCATCAAGCGCCTGTTCCTGCTGGGCACGCCGCTCACGATGACGCAGTCCATGTCCGACGACCTCGTCGAGCTCGTTGCCGACGACCTGGGCCGTCAGATCAAGATCATCACCCCCGAGGAGGAGAACACCTTCTCGTTCTACGACGATCCCGCCGACCTTAAGCCCCGCGCCCCGGTCGTCACCGTCATGGGTCACGTCGACCACGGCAAGACGAGCCTGCTCGACGCCATCCGTCACACCGGCGTCGCTGCCGGCGAGGCGGGCGGCATTACCCAGGCCATCGGCGCTTCGCAGGTCATGATCAACGACCGCAAGATCACCTTCATCGATACCCCTGGTCACGCGACCTTTACGGCCATGCGTGCCCGCGGCGCCAAGGTGACCGACATCGTCATTCTGATCGTGGCTGCCGACGACGGCGTCATGCCTCAGACCATCGAGTCGATCAACCACGCCAAGGCCGCCGGCGTACCCATCGTCGTCGCCGTCAACAAGATCGATAAGCCGGGCGCCAACCCCGACCGCGTGCGCCAGGAGCTTACCGAGTACGGCATCATCCCCGAGGAGTGGGGCGGACAGAACATGTTCGTCAACATCTCGGCCAAGCAGAAGATCGGTATCGACGACCTGCTCGAGACCGTGCTGCTCCAGGCCGACGTGCTCGAGCTCAAGGCCAACCCCGACACCTTTGCCTCCGGTAACGTCCTCGAGGCTAAGCTCGACAAGGGCCGCGGTTCGGTCGCTACCGTGCTGGTGACCCGCGGTACCCTGCACGTGGGCGATACGCTGGTCGCCGGCCTTACCTACGGCCGCGTCCGCGCCATGCTCGATCCCAAGGGCAACGCCGTCACCGAGGCCGGCCCCTCCGACGCCGTCGAGATCCTGGGCCTGCAGTCCGTGCCCAACGCCGGTGACGAGTTCCGCGTGTTCGAGGATGAGCGCGAGGCTCGCGCCCTGGCCGATGAGCGTTCGCTCAAGGCCCGTATCGAGGAGCAGAGCCGCGTGAAGCACGTCACGCTCGAGAACCTCTTCGAGACCATCGCCGACGCCGAGGTCAAGGAGCTCAACCTGATCATCAAGGCCGACGTCCAGGGTTCCATCGAGGCCCTTCAGGACTCGCTCGACAAGATGGATCAGTCCGAGGTCCGCATCAACACGATCCACTCCGCCGTCGGTGCCATCAACGAGACCGACGTCGTCCTGGCCGACGCCTCCAACGCCATCATCATCGGCTTTGGCGTGCGTCCCGACGGCAAGGCCCGCTCCGCCGCCGAGCGCGAGGGCGTCGAGATCCGTTGCTACGACGTCATCTACAAGTGCCTCGAAGAGCTCGACGCTGCCCGTATCGGCATGCTCAAGCCCACCGAGGTCGAGGTCTCCACGGGTACCGCGACCGTCCTGGACACCTTCAAGGTGCCCAAAGTCGGCATCGCCGCCGGTGTCCGCGTCGAGGAGGGCGAGATCGCCGCGACCGATTCCGTGCGCCTGGTGCGCGACGGCATTGTGGTCTTCAACGGCAAGATTGCCTCGATGCGCCACTACAAGGACGAGGCCAAGAGCCTCAAGAGCGGTTCCGAGGGCGGCATTGGCCTGGAGAACTTCCAGGACATCAAGCCCGGCGATCAGATCGAGGGTTACCGCATCGACCAGGTTGCCCGTACCGAGTAGGGGGTAGCGCTATGAAGCAAACGCAGGCAACCCGCCGTTTGGGCGAGCAGCTTCGCGAGAAGCTTGGTTATATCCTGCTCTTTGAGGTTTCCGATCCGCGTCTCGACCTGGTCACCCTGACTGCGGTCGAGGTCGCGGTGGACCGTTCGTTCGCACGCGTGTACGTGTCGTGCGATGCGAGCCGCTACGATGAGGTCATGGAGGCGCTTGCCAGCGCCAAGGGTCGTATTCGCAGCCTGTTGGCTCGCTCGCTCGATTGGCGCATCACGCCCGAGCTCGATTTTCGCATCGATCGCTCGACCGATGAGGCCGAGCGCATCACGCGTGCGCTGGAAAACGTTCCGGCCACGCTTGCGATCGAAAAGGACGAGGACGGCTACCCGATAGCGGATGCCGCCCAGGAGGCAGCTTTAGATGACTAATTCCGCCGATCTCGCCTCGTGCGAGTCTGCAGATATTAAACGACGCATCCTCGAGCTTATCGAGGATGCGTCCTCCATTGCGATCTCGGGTCACACCTCTCCCGACGGCGATGCCCTGGGCTCCGTGTTGGGCCTGGGCCTTTCGCTTATGAAGGTGTTCCCGGACAAGGACATCGCCCTGCTGCTGGCAGACGACGATCCCGTTCCGCGCATCTACCGTTTTATGGAGGGCGCTGATCTGCTGGTGCCGGCATCTGCCTACACCGGCAACCCGGACCTGTTCATTTCGGTAGACGTGCCGGTCGTCGAGCGCCTCAATAATTCCGCCGAGGTGTTGCGTCGTTCGGCTCACGTGGCGTGCTTTGACCATCACCCGGCGCGCGAGGAGTTTGCCGAGGTCAGCCTTAGGTGTGTCAATGCCGCTGCTTGCGCCATGATTATCGACCGCTTTTTGGCCGATTGCGGCATTACCGCAAGCGATAGCATCGCGACCTGCCTGCTGTGCGGCCTGGTCACCGATACCGGTCGTTTTCAGTATCAGAACGCCGACGCTGCTGCGTTTCATGCCGCCTCGCGTCTGGTGGCGCACGGTGCCGATCCGGCGCGCGTCGCGCTCGAGGTCTACCAGAGCATGCGTGTCGAGTTCTTGCACCTCAAGTCCATCGTCATGGGTCGCATCAAGACGGTCGCGCACGGGCGCGTGGCGTATAGCTACGCGTACGAGAGTGACCTTAAGGAATGCGGTGTCACCTCGGACGAGTGTGACGGCCTGGTCGATGTGGTGCGCTCGGTGATGGGCGTCGAGGTCTGCCTGTTCCTTAAGGGCATCGAGGGCGATACCAAGGTGCGCGGCAACCTGCGCTCTAAGGGCGAACTTGATGTTTCCGAGATTGCGGCCAACTTTGGCGGAGGTGGGCACCACGCTGCCGCCGGCTTTACCAACGCCGGAACGATTTCCGAGACGCTCACCGCGGCACTTCCCATGCTGGCCGAGCTGGTAGGGGAGGATCCCGCTTCGGTGACCGTCGAGCTCTAACTTTTTGGATGGTACATGGCTCGTCGTACACCTTCTCAACTTAATATGCTGCTCGCCGTCGATAAGCCGGTGGGCTGCACGTCCCACGACGTGGTTTCGCAATGCCGACGCGCCCTCCATGAGCGGCGTGTCGGTCATGCCGGAACGCTCGACCCCATGGCATCGGGTGTCATGGTGGTGGGCGTGGGCCAGGCCACGCGTCTGTTGGGCATGCTCACGCTCGATACCAAAAGCTACGTCGCCGACATCTCGTTTGGCGTCGAGACCAATACCGATGATGCGGAAGGCGAGACCGTCCGCACAGTGCCTGTTGCCGCCGACCTGCGCGATCCGGCCTATGCCCGCGAACGCCTGTCCTCCATGCTTGGCCCGCAGATGCAAGTGCCGCCAGCGTTTTCGGCCATCTCGGTCAATGGCGTTCGCGCCTATAAGAGTGCTCGCGAGGGCAATGCGGTAGACTTGCCCCCGCGCCCCGTCGAGGTCTATGCCGCCGACCTGATCGCCGTGAGCGGCGAGGGCGATACGTGCGTCTGGACCGTGGCGTTTTCGGTAAGCAAGGGCACCTACATCCGCGCGCTCGCTCGCGATCTGGGTCGCGCCTGCGATAGTGCTGCGCATATTTCCGCGCTGCGCCGTACGGCCTCCGGCGTGGTTTCCATTGGCGCCTGTCATGCGGTAGAGGAACTCTCTGCCGAGTCCGCTGCCGGCTTTGCCCTGGATCCCATTGCGGCACTGGGCGCCACGCGCGTCGACTTGCCGGGTGATCTTGCCGACGATCTGCTGTGCGGACGTCGTATTCCTATTGAGCGCGCGCTTGCGAGCTTCGATGCGTCGAAGGCGCCGTTTGCGCTGGTTCTCGATGGCGGGCTCAAGGCGCTTGCCCGTATCGAGGGCGGTCGCTTTGTTATGGAACATGTCTTTCCGCAGGCGATCGGCGGTGTTCGATGATGCTGACCTCCCACGAGCTCGCGCGTGTTTTTTTCGCGGGCGAGTCGGATGAGGCCCGCATCGTCGCCGCCGATGCATTTGATGATTGCGCGTGCCTGGGCGCCGCGTCGATCGCCATCGGTGTGTTCGATGGCGTGCATCGGGGGCATCACGAACTGATCGACGCGGTCGTTCGCGATGCGCGTGACCACGGCTGCAAGGCGGTCGTGGTCACCTTCGATCCCGACCCGGACGTGGTGGTGAGCCCTTCGCCCGCTCAAAAATTGATGACGACGGCTGACCGTCTGCATGCCCTGGCTCTCACCGGGGTCGATGCGGTCGTGGCCGTTCCCTTTACGCCCGCGGTGGCGGCACTTGACCACGTAGGCTTTCTTAAGTTGCTTTCGCGCGTCGTCGATATCCGCTCGATTCGTGTGGGTAGCGACTTTAGGCTGGGTCGCGGCGGCGCATCGGGCGTTGCCGAGATGAAAGAATGGGGAGCCGAGCGCGACGTTGACGTCTATGGCCACGAGTTGCTGTGCGTCGATGGACAGACGGTCTGCGCCACCCGTATTCGCCAGGAGCTGTGCCAGGGACATGTTGAGCTTGCCGCCGAGCTGCTCGGTCGTCCGTACATGCTGCGAGGTGTTGTTGCCGGAGGTCGTCACCAGGGCTCCGACATGGGTTTTCCCACGGCAAACATCCAGGTGCCCGAGGGCATTCAGGTGCCTGCCGATGGCGTTTACGAGGGCCTGGTGCTGGTCGACGATACCGTATGGCCTGCTGCCGTCAACGTGGGGCTGCCGCCGACGTATGCCGACGATGCCGCCTCGGCGCATCTCGAGGCCAACTTGATCGGGTATGCGGGTGACCTGTACGGCGCCTCGGTGTCGCTGGCGTTTACGCGCTGGCTGCGCCCGTCGCGCGTGTTCGATTCGCTGGACGAGCTTATCGCGACCGTCGAGGGTAATATTGACGATATCCGTCATCATTTGGGTGAGCAGGGGGTGAGCATCCGTGATTAGCGATGAGGAGAAAGACCAAGTGCGCGCCGCGTCCGATCTGGTTGCCATCGTGCAAGAAACGGTTGAGCTCAAGCCCCGCGGCCATGAGTTTTGGGGCTGCTGCCCCTTCCATGGCGAAAAGACCCCGTCGTTTCACATTATCCCCGCTACGCAGGTGTGGCACTGCTTTGGCTGTGGCGAAGGCGGCGACGTCTTCACCTACATCATGAAGCGCGAGAACCTGAGCTTTCCCGAGTCGATTCGCTACCTGGCCGACCGTGCCGGCATTGAGCTGCACGATACCGGCGCTTATCGCGAGCGCGGCACCAAGCGCGCCCGCATCTATGACCTGTGCGCCGAGACCGCCCAGTTCTACCACACCATGCTCATGCGCGGTAAGGACAGCCGTCCGCGCGAGTACTTTGCCAGCCGCGGTATGGGCGGCGATGTCTGCCGCCGCTACTGCCTGGGCTTTGCGCCGGGTCGCAACGCGCTGGTGTCGCATCTGTCGCAGGCGGGTTTTACCCCGCAGGAGATGATCGACGCCAACGTGGCCGTGAGTCGTGGGCGCGGGCAGCTTGCCGACCGTTTTTACGACCGCGTGATGTTTCCCATTTTTGACGAACAGGGTCATAACATCGCCTTTGGCGGGCGCATTATGGGCGACGGACAGCCTAAGTACCTCAACACCGCCGAGACGAGCGTGTTCCATAAAAAGCGAAACCTCTATGGCTTTAACTGGGCCAAGGAGTTTATCGTCGCGCAGGACACCGCTATCGTGGTGGAGGGTTATACCGACTGTATCGCCTGCTGGGAGGCGGGGATCAAAAACGTCGTCGCCACGCTGGGTACGGCGCTGACGGAACATCATGTAAAGACGCTCACCCGTTTTGCCAAGCGCATTGTATATATGTTCGATGGCGACGCCGCCGGTCAAAAGGCCGCGCGCCGCGCGATTCAGTTTATCGAGCAGGATTCGATGGACCTGCGCTGCGTGGTACTTCCCGACGGCAACGACCCCATGGAGTTCATCACCGCGCATGGTGGCGAGGCGCTGCAGGCGCGCATCGATGCCGCCGAGCCCCTCATGGACTTTGTATACCGCTCGCTGCAGGAGTCGAGCGACATTACCACGCCGGGCGGTCGTGCCAAAGCGCTCGAGGACGCACTGACGCTCATCTATCCGCTGCGTGATAGCTACATGATTGATACGTACTTTATCCAGATTGCGGACCTTTTGGGTTTGGATCTGGAGACGGTGCGTTCGAGCTCGGGCCGTGTGTTTCGCGATGTTGCCAAGCGTGAGGATGCCGAGCGTCGTCGCGAGCAGAACTACGAGCGTCAGCGGGCGCAGGCCGAGCGCGCAGGCAGCGCAGGCGGTCGGGCGTCTGGTTCGCGGGGGGCGTCTCGCGGCGCCTGGGCGTCGGGGGCGACACCGGCGGTGTCCACACCGGTCGAGGAAGAGCCGTACGACTATGTGCCGCTCGAGGCCTATGGGGCCGCGCCGGTCGAGGTCGTCGACGATATGCCGCCGATTGATGTGCCGGTTGGTATGGATGGTGCGGCGCCGGTCGCCGATGCAACGGACGCGTCTGCGGCTCCGACGATGCCGATCGTGCTGACCGACCTGGAGCGAAAGTCTTTGGCGGGGGAGCGCGAGCTGCTGACGATGCTCACGAGCTACCCCGACCTGTTCCGCACGTATGCCGACCGCATCTGCTCGATCGAGTGGGTGGATCCGCGCCACGAGTCCATCGCGTGGGCCGTGCTCGCGACGCCGCCGGGCACCGACCCCACGGCGTGCATGGATGCGGCGCGCGCGGTGTGTCCCGAGGCAGCGTCGCTTGTCAGCGCCGGGCGCATTTCGTCGACGAGCAAGCACCCCACCGAGACGAACATCGTGTTTATGCTTGATACCCTTGAGCTCTACACCATCAAGCGCCGCATGCGCGCCGCACAGGCCAAGCTTCGCCAGGACCGGTCGCTCGACGATGAGGCACGCCGTGTGCTGACGATGCAGGCGATGCAAGATTCTCAGCGCCAGCGTGAGCTCCAAAAGTCGATCGGCGGCGTGGCAGACCCGTTCCGTTTGATCGGTTTGGAGACAGCGGGCGCAGACCAAGCCTAGATGTTGTGGTCAACCAGCGTATTTGCGCCTATATCCAGTCTGAATTTTGGGTATAGACGTCAATGTGTGTGCTAAAGTAATGAGTCCTGTGGACTATGAAGGGAGAATCTGTGCCAAATAAGAGTGAGAGCACGGGTACTGGGCTGGAATCCTACGTTGCAAAGCTCATGGGCAACGGCTCAAACAGGACTTCGGTAACCGAGGACGAGATTCAGGTCGCCCTGAAGGATATCGATGTTACTGATGAGCAGCTCAACGCGGTGTATTCCGCGCTGCGCAACAGCGGCATCCAGATTATCTCCGCGAGAGGAAACGACGACGCCCCCATGGACGTCGACGATGACGATAACGATAGCGATACCGACGATTTCGATGACGACGAGCACGATTCCGGGTCGCTCGACGATCACGAGCTTAAGATGGCCCGTCAGGCCGACGCCGAGATGGGCTCTTCCAAGAGCAAGAAGAAACGCACCGTGCGCACGTCCCGTTCGCGTTCGCGCGTGCGTGGCATCGATGCCTCCACGGTGATGCTGACCGGCGACCCGGTTCGTATGTACCTTAAGGAGATCGGCAAGGTCGACCTGCTGACCGCCTCCGAAGAGGTCGATCTGGCCATGAAGATCGAGGCCGGTCTCGATGCCACCGAGAAGCTCGAGGCCGCCGAGGCGGGCGAGATTGAGCTCACCCGCGCCGAGATGCGTCGCCTGACCCGTATCGAGAACGTCGGCCTCGAGGCCAAGCAGGCGCTCATCAGCGCCAACCTGCGTCTGGTCGTCTCCATCGCCAAGCGCTATGTCGGTCGCGGCATGCTGTTCCTGGACCTGATCCAGGAGGGCAACCTCGGTCTGATCCGCGCCGTCGAGAAGTTCGACTACCAGAAGGGCTTTAAGTTCTCCACGTACGCCACGTGGTGGATCCGTCAGGCCATTACGCGTGCCATCGCCGATCAGGCCCGTACCATCCGTATTCCCGTGCACATGGTCGAGACCATCAACAAGCTCGTCCGCGTGCAGCGCCAGCTCCTCCAGGACCTGGGCCGCGACCCGACCCCCGAGGAGATCGGTGCCGAGATGGACATGAGCGCCGACCGCGTCCGCGAGATCCAGAAGATTTCGCAGGAGCCCGTGTCGCTCGAGACCCCGATCGGCGAGGAAGAGGATTCCCAGCTGGGCGACTTCATCGAGGACTCCCAGGCTATCGTTCCGCCCGATGCCGCCAGCTTCTCCATGCTGCAGGAGCAGCTCACCCAGGTGCTCGATTCGCTTGCCGATCGCGAGCGCAAGGTTATCGAGCTGCGCTTTGGCCTTGTCGACGGACATCCCCGCACGCTCGAGGAAGTCGGTCGCGAGTTTGGCGTCACGCGCGAGCGTATCCGCCAGATCGAGTCCAAGACCCTGGCCAAGCTCCGCCACCCTAGCCGTTCCAGCAAGCTCAAGGACTACATCGAAAGCTAGTCAAGCAAGAAGCGCCCTCAAGCACATCCGCTCGGGGCGCTTTCATGTAGTCGTTGGGGACGTCCCCAATGACTAGGTCGGAAAAATTCTCAAAAAAGTTCTTGCCCTGAGCTGATTCGTCCGTATAATAAACTTCGTTGCTTGAGAGCACGCACCTATTCCTCGGTAGCTCAATGGTAGAGCACGCGGCTGTTAACCGCGCTGTTGTAGGTTCGAGTCCTACCCGGGGAGCCAGAATTTCTCAGCCCTTTCCGTTGGGCTTTAAATTCCTCGGTAGCTCAATGGTAGAGCACGCGGCTGTTAACCGCGCTGTTGTAGGTTCGAGTCCTACCCGGGGAGCCAGGTTGTAAAACCCGTCGCTTATGCGGCGGGTTTTTTCATGGCGCGATCGCCTGGCACGAACGTTGTCATATCAACATTTCGTGTCGAGGATGTAATCCCGCGACCCACCACCTCAACATGGCGCGCTCGTTGTAGAATATTGCAATGATTGCTCCCACGAGATGGTGCCGCGAGCACCAGATAAGGAGATTCTTGTGTCTGAGACCATTAACGGCAGCCTGAGCGTCTCGAACGACGTTATTGCCGATATTGCCGGTTATGCCGCGATGACGTGCTATGGCGTCGTCGGTATGGCCGAGCAGCTCCAGGGCGCCGAGAGCGTGCGCCTGCTTGCCGGTCAGCGCCTTCGCAAGGGCGTGCTTGTCTCCGCCGACGAGAACGGCCTTACGGTCGATCTTCACGTCGTGCTCGAGAACGGCGTCAACATGAAGTCCGTCTGCCACAATCTTTCGAGCTCCGTTGCCTTCACCCTGCAGGAGATCGCCCAAATCGATCCCGCCAGCCTTAAGATCGGCATCCACATCGACGCGCTTAAGAGTCGTCTGAACTAGCATCCGAAAACGGAGATTCAAATACCCATGATTGCAAAGACCATTCGCACCTGTTTTCCGATCGCTGCGGCTGCCGTTTCCGACAAGGCCGAGGAGATCAACAAGCTCAACGTCTTCCCCGTACCCGACGGCGACACCGGCACCAACATGTCGCTCACGCTCGCCTCGGTGACCAAGGAGCTTTCCGCCCTTCCCGCCGATGCCGATATGGAGGCCATTGCCGGCGCCATCACCCACGGCTCCCTGATGGGTGCCCGCGGCAACTCCGGCGTCATCACCTCGCAGATCCTGCGTGGCGTGGCCGAGGGTCTCGTTTCTGCCGATGAGCCTATCACGTCCGCCAACATCGCCTTCGCCTTCCGTCGCGCCGTCAAGGTCGCCTTCCAGGCCGTCCGCAAGCCCATCGAGGGCACGATCCTCACGGTGCTGCGCGATGTCTCGACCAAGGCCGACGAGTGCGAAAAGAAGAAGTTCTCGGCCGAGGACGCGCTCGACGCCATCGTCGTCGAGGCCTACCAGTCCGTCGCTCGCACGCCCGACCTGCTGCCCGTTCTGAAGGAGAACGGCGTGGTCGACTCCGGCGCCTTTGGCTTTGCCATCTTCCTGGAGAACTTTGTTGCCGCCGCGCTTGGCCGCAGCACCGTTGTCGAGGATTTCTCCGCCACGTTTGATTCTGCCGGCTCTGCCCGCGACGCGGCCCTTGGTCGCGTTGAGATCGAGGCCAACGACGACTGGGAGGGCTCGGAGTTCCGCTACTGCAACGAGTTTCTCTTTAAGGCCGACGCCCCGTTTGACGAGGACGAGTGCCTTAAGTTCCTGGGTTCCATGGGCGACTGCGAGCTGCTCGTGGGTGCCTACCCCGATTACAAGATCCACGTGCACTCCAACACCCCCAACCTGGTGCTCGAGCACATGCTGCAGCTTGGTCAGATCTACGAGGTCTTTATCCACAACATGGAGATGGAGGCCCACGACCGTACCGCCAAGATTCATGAGGACCAGGAAAAGGCCGCCGAGCCCGCCAAGGCGCTGGGTTTTGTCGCTGTTGCCGCCGGCTCTGGCGAGGCCGACATCCTCAAGTCCCTCGGCGTTGACGTGATCGTCTCGGGTGGCCAGACCATGAACCCCTCGACCGCCGACCTGCTGGGCGCGGTGGACCAGGTCAACGCGACCTCGGTCATCATCCTGCCCAACAACGGCAATATCCGCATGGCTGCCGAGGCCGCTGCCTCTGCCTGCACCGACAAGAAGGTCGCCGTCGTTCCCACTAAGACCGTTCCGCAGGCCTTCTCCGCGCTGTTCGCTGTCCTGCCCGATTCCGAGCTCGAGGACGCCGTCGCCGCTATGGTCGACGCCATCAGCGAGGTCCGCGATGGCGAGGTCACCCGTGCCGTGCGCGATTCCAGCGCCTCTGACGGTTCTCCGATTCACTCCGGTGACGTCATGGGTATCATTGCCGGCTCCATCGACGTGGTCGGCTCCGATGTGAAGCAGGTCACGCTCGACTGCATCAACCGCATGCAGGAGGAAGAGGAGGGCGACGCGCTGACGATTCTGGCCGGCGAGGAGCTGTCCGATGAGGCCTTCCAAGAGATCGTCGACGCCATCGAGGAGGCTCAGCCCGATCTGGAGGTCGACGCCCATCGTGGCGAGCAGCCGCTCTATCCCGTGATCTTCTCGATCGAGTAGGCACCTGCCCATGTCCGAACCGTGCTCCGTGCCGCGCGTCTCGGAGCGCTTTGCTCAGAGCAATGCGCTCGACGAGGATATCGCGCGACTCAAATATGTTTCGGGTAAACGTGAGGAGGCCCTTCGCCGTCTGGGAATTTGGACGGTGGGGGACCTCCTTCTCCATATCCCTCATCGATATCTCGACTTTACGCGCTCCTGGTCCATTGAGATGGCTCCCATCGGTACCGTGTGCACGATAGTCGCTACGGTCGATCGTATCGTTCAAAAGCAGCCCCGCCCGCGTATGCAGGTGACCGAGGTCTCGCTGGTGGACGAGACGGGCGTGCTGCAGGTCGCCTTTTTCCGTCAGCCCTGGATTGCCCAGCAGTTTAAGCAGGGCGACCGCCTGGCCGTGATGGGTAAGGTCGAGTTTGCCTACGGTTTTAAGCAGATGGCCTCTCCGCATTTCGAAAAGCTCGAGGGCGGGCGTGCCGCGGGCACTATCCTTCCGGTCCACTACGTGAGCGATGGCGTGAGCCAGGCGTGGATGCGCCGCATCGTAAGCGGCGCACTCGAGGTCGTCAGCAATCCCTTCGACCCGATTCCCGCGCGCTTACGCGTCAAGCGCCGCCTGATGAGCAATGCCCGCGCGCTGCGTTCAATCCATTTTCCATCGAGTATGGCCGAGCGCGATATCGCGCGGCGGCGTCTTGCCTACGAGGAGTGTCTTTGCTTGCAGCTCGCGCTGCGCCTGCGCAACGACGGCGGCTTGGTCGAAGTCGCTCCCTACGCCCATGTCGCGGGCGAGCACCTGGCGGCGCTCAGGGAAGCCCTGCCGTTTTCGCTGAGCGACGAGCAGGAGGCCGCGTTCCAAGACATCCTGCACGATATGTGCGATGGCGGGCGCGTGATGAACCGCCTGCTACTGGGCGACGTCGGTACCGGCAAGACGGCCGTCGCCGCCTGCGCGCTGGCTGTCGCGGCCGATTCGGGCACTCAGTCCTGCGTTATGGCGCCTACGGGCGTGCTGGCGCGCCAATATGCCGATAAGACCGGCCCCTTGCTCTCCCAGGCTGGCGTGTCTTGGGCGCTCCTGACGGGTGCCACGCCGGCGGCCGAGCGCGAGCAGATCCATACGCAGCTGGAATCGGGCGAGCTCGACGTACTCTTTGGAACCCACGCGGTCCTTTCGGACAACGTGGCGTTTAAGCATCTGTCGCTTGTCGTCATCGACGAGCAGCACCGCTTTGGTGTGGGCCAGCGCAATGCTCTGCGTGCCAAGGGCCCGGGTGCCGACCTTCTCGTTATGACGGCCACGCCGATCCCGCGCACGTTGGCGCTCTCGGTCTACGGCGACCTGGACACGAGCATCATCCGCCATCGACCTGTTCCGGGGGCGGGCGTTACGACGCGCGTGCTCACCGAGTCGAGCCGCGATTTGGCTTACGGTGCCATCCGTGAGGCGCATGAAAAGGGCCAGCAGGCTTACGTGATCTGCCCGCTTGTGGAGCCGAGTGACTCGGCCGATGAGCTGGAAGACGTACCCGGTATCGCCCGCGACGACGAGGGCCGCGTGACCGTGCCTGTACCGCTGCACGATACGGCAACCGAGCTCGAACGACTGCGTCTGGCCCTGCCGGGACTTACCATTGAGCGCCTTCACGGCCGCATGCCGGCGGGGGAGAAGGACCGCGTGATCGATGCCTTCAAGCACGGCGAGATCGACGTGCTCGTCTCGACCACGGTGGTCGAGGTAGGTGTCGACGTGCCCAACGCCACCGTCATGGTCATCGAGAACGGTGAGCGCTTTGGCTTGGCGGCCCTGCACCAGCTGCGCGGCCGCGTGGGCCGCGGCAGCGTGTCGGGCACTTGCCTGGTCATGACGCACTCCAAGGGCAACGGTGGCGCGTCGGCGGCACAAGACCGTCTCCAGTCGCTCGAAAAGACCTCTGACGGCTTTGCGCTCGCCCAGATGGACCTGCGCCTGCGCCACGAGGGCGAGATTCTGGGCTACCGCCAGCACGGCGGCGTGACCCTGCGCTTTGTGGACCTGGACGCCGACGAGGATCTTATCGAATGGGCCCATTTGGACGCGGTCGAGCTCTTGCGGTATGCTTGCAACCTTGACTCCGTGGCGACGCGCCCCTTGCGCGACGCGGTCGCCATGCGTTATCGACATATCTTTAAGGAGGTCAGCGGAGGATGAGAATCATCGGCGGTGAATGGCGCGGCCGCAAGATCGAAGAGCCGCGTGGGCGCGATGTCACCCGTCCCACGACCGATCGCGTGCGCGAGGCATGCGCGTCCATGGTCATGTCGGCGTTCGACTTCGATCTGGACGAGGTCCGCGTGCTGGACGCCTTTGGCGGCTCCGGCGCCCTGGGAATCGAGATGCTCTCGCGTGGCGCCCGCTCGCTCACCACGTTCGAGATCGATCGCAATGCCGCCCGTCTGATCACCAAGAATATCGAGTCGCTGTGCCGCGACCGCTCGCGTTGGCGTGTCGTTACCGGCGATGTGTTGGCGAGCGCCTCGCGCGGCCGTGTGCCGGGTGGTCCCTTTGACCTGATCTTGCTCGACCCGCCCTATGCCTTTGGCGCCGAGCCGGTCGAGGAGCTGCTGCAAAATCTTTCCCAGCAGGGACTGCTGGCGCCCGGGGCCTTTGCCCTTTTTGAACATGCCGCAGCCGATGCAGGTGCTCATCCGGCTTGTTTCAAGACCGTGCGAGAGAAGCGCTACGGCATTACCTCGGTTGACTTGCTGCGCTGGGTGGCCGAGGACGAGAACGACCATGCTGACGAGAACGAAAATGACGAGGATGTGCCTTCGGAGGACACCCATGAATGACACCATCAACCGCGTAATCGTCCCGGGCACCTTCGATCCCATCACCTTTGGCCACATTGACGTGATTCGCCGAGCCCGCCGCATCTTTCCCAGCGTGATTGTCGCCGTGGCCGAATCACAGGGTAAAAACGGCGTGGGCACCACCTTTATGCTCGACGAGCGCGTGGCGCTGGCCCGCGAGGCCCTCGGCGATTTGGACGGCATCGAGGTACTGCCTTTCACCGGTCTGCTGGTCGACTTTGCACGTGAACAGGGGGCAGGTGCCGTCGTTAAGGGCCTGCGTGCCATGACCGACTTTGAGTACGAGTTGCAGCAGGCCGACCTCAACTATCGCCTGGATAGCGAGCTGGAGTCCATCTTTGTCATGAGTGCTCCGCAGTACGGGTATATCTCGAGCTCTGTGGTGCGCCAGATCGCTTCGCTTGGCAGCGACGTGTCGACGTTTGTGCCGCCCAACGTGGTCGAAGCGCTCAAACATCGCTTTTCATGACGTTTATTATTGCCTGGTGGCATGTGGTAAACTAACACGATGACATGTTACCTATGAAAGGAGACCGGATGCCGGGCGAGAATTTTCCTGGCGACAGGATCGTGAGTCTTGTCGACGAGCTCGAGGGGCTCATCGAAGAGGCTAAGACGCCGTTCGGCAAGAACGCCCAGATGAAGGTTATCGACGCCGACGTCTTCTTTAACATCCTCGATGAGATCCGCATGAGCTATCCCGAGGAGTGGCAGAAGTCCCGCCGTATCCTCAAAGAGCGCGAGGAGCTTATGGCCTCCGCCGCCGCACAGGCCGATTCCATCATTGCCGATGCTCAGCAGCAGGCGCTCACCATTGCCGGTGAGCAGGAGATCGTCCGCTTAGCCCAGCAGCAGGCCGACGACATCCGCGACCGTGCCCAGCAGTACGAGCGCGAGACGCGTTATGCCGCCGAGGATTACGCCGAGCAGGTCTTTACGCACCTCGAGGAGAACCTTAAGAGTCTGACCGGCACCGTCACTCGTTGCCGTCAGCAGCTCAACGAGGGCGCCGCCCAGCAGAACGGTCAGTGGTAATGGCTGAGTTCCCGAGCGTAACCGTCGATCTTTCCGAGCAGCTCGAGTTTCCCGGAGACTCTTATCCGCTGACCGGCAAGGTCGATGTCGCCACCTACACGGTGGGCGAGAAGGAGTACCAGCTGCAGGACGGCATTTCCTACGACGTGGTCTTTACCAACGCCGGTACCGGTGTTCTGCTTTCGGGCATGGTCCGCGCTCACGCCACCGGCGAGTGCGATCGCTGCCTGGAGCCCGCATCGTTTGATATCGCAAGCGAGATCGAGGAGTTCTACCTCTTTAACGAGCCCGAGGACCCCGAGGCCTACGAAGACGGCTACGAGTTGCTGGGCGAGGATCGCATTGTCGATCTGGGCGAGCCCATCAACGACGCGGTCGTCATGGACACGCCGTTCGTTGTCCTGTGCAAGCCCGATTGCCGCGGCCTTTGCCCCACCTGCGGCATCAATCTCAACGTCGAGCAATGCGATTGCGCCGCCAAGGCGGAGGCCGAATGGGCCGCTGCCACGGAAAATCCATTTGCAGCATTGAAGAATCTCAAGCTTGACGAGTAAAACTGTGGTAGTATCGCTACTTGCGCGTAATCGCCACACTGGATAGTTCATAAGGAAGGTCACTATGCCCGTACCTAAACAAAAGCAGGGTCGTATTCGCACCCATACCCGTCGTTCCGCCAACATGAAGATCTCGGCTGCGGCTCAGTCCACGTGCCCCCGTTGCGGCGCTGTTAAGCTCCCGCACCACGTGTGCCCCAGCTGCGGTTTCTACAAGGACCGCGAGGTTATCGTTACCGAGTAACTGTATACTCTGGATACGATGCCGTTCCAACTGGAACCACAATGGCCGGCTCAATGAGTCGGCCATTTTTGTATAAGGAGCATATGAAATGAGTAACGTTCGCGTTTGTGTAGACGTTGTGGGCGGAGACGAGAAGCCCCAGGTTGTCCTCGACGGTATCGAGGCTGCGCTTGCGGCAGATCCCGAGATCGAGGTCTTGGCCGTCGGTCCCGCCGAAATCGTCAACCCCTTTGCCGCAGCGCATGCCCGCGTGGAGGCTCTGGAGGCCCCCGACGTCATCAGCATGGAGGACGATCCCATCCGTGCCGTGATGACTAAGCGCAAGTCCTCGATCGTGCTTGCATGCCGTGCCATTAAGAAGGGCAATGCGGACGCGTTTTTCTCTGCCGGCTCCACCGGCGCCATGACCGCTGCCGCCACGGCCTACGTCACGCCGTTTAGGTATTTGGCAGAGGGCAAGAAGCAGCCGGTCCGTCCGTGCTTGACCAACGCACTGCCCAATCGTGCCGGTGGCCTGACGGTGCTGTGCGATATGGGCGCCAATCCCGATGTCACGGTGGACGATATGGTGCGCTTCGCCCAGATGGGTGCTGCCTATGCCCGCGTGGTTTTGGGCATCGAGCATCCTCGCGTGGGCCTGCTTGCCAACGGCACCGAGGACGAGAAGGGCTCCAACTTTACCAAGTCGTGCTTCCCGGCCATGAAGGCCGCTGTTCCCGGCTTTGTGGGCAACTGCGAGGGCACCGATCTTACGTCGGGTAATTTTGACGTCGTGGTCGCCGATGGCATGTCGGGCAACATCGCGCTCAAGGCCACCGAAGGCGCTGCCAAGTTTTTGTTGCAGGAGCTCAAGGGTGCCTTTAGGTCCTCGCTCGGCACCAAGATCGCCGCACTGCTCATCAAAAAGCAGATGCGCGGGATCAAAGCCAAACTTTCGGGCGACGCCAAGGGCGGCGCGATCCTGCTGGGCCTGCGCGGTGTCGTGTTGATCGGCCACGGTGCCACGTCGGTCGAGGCCGTCAAGAACGGTACGCTTGCCGCGGCCCAGGCCGTACGTGCCGGGCTTGTCCAGGACGTTGCCAATTCCATGGACGGTATCGTTTTGTAAGAGCCCCGTTACGTGGCTCAACCTGTACCGTGTGGGGTAGAATCGGAGCCGTATTGCAACGCGGCTCCGATTGCCGTGTTGTGTCGTGTTCCATGACATACGAGAGGAAGCGCTATGGACCGCTCCGAAATCTTCGATAAGATCGCCGAAATTGCCGCTGACGTGCTGGGCGTCGATGTCGCCGACATTAGCGACGAGACCACTTTTGACGATCTCGATGCCGATTCGCTCGAGCGTCTGCAGCTGGTGACGGCCATTGAGGACGAGTTCGACCTCGAAATCGATGACGAGACCCTGCTGTCGCTCAACTCTGTCGCCGACGCCGTCGACGCGATCGAAAACGCCAAGGAGGCCTAAGTCTTGGCTTTGTCTGAACGACTCACGCGCGCCCAGGAGATTCTGGGCCATGAGTTCAATAACAAGGTGCTGCTGCGCGCGGCGCTCACGCATCCCTCGGCCGTTGAGGGACAGCCGGTCTCTGCCAGCTATGAGCGCCTTGAATTTTTGGGCGATTCCATTTTGGGCGCCGTGGTGGCCCGTTCGCTCTTTGAGTCCTATCCCGAGTTTGACGAGGGCAAGCTCACACGCCTGAAGGTGTCCCTTGTCTCGGGTGCCACGCTGTCCGAGGTGTCGCACGAGCTGGGTATCGACGACATCATCATCTTTGGCGCCTCCGAGACCGGTACCGGCGCGCGCGGCCTGCACTCGGCGCTTGAGAACGTTTACGAGTCGCTCGTGGGCGCGCTGTACCTGGATGCCGGTTGGGATGCGGCGGCGGAGTTCATCCACCGTACGCTTAAGCCGCACCTGGCCACCGAGCGTGCCGAGCACCCCGCGAACCCCAAGTCGTTCTTGCAGGAGTGCGTGCAGGCAGACGGCCACGAGCCTCCCGCGTATAAGCTGGTCGGCTCCGAGGGCCCCGCACATGCGCCCACCTTTACCGCTGTGGTGCTCATCGACGGTATTCGCCAGGGCCGCGGCACCGGTTCCTCCAAGAAGGAGGCCGAGGGGGCCGCTGCACTCGAGGCGCTCGACCGCATGGGCTACACCACCAACGGCGTGATTCTTAACAAGAAGCCTGTTTAAGCGAGGAACCGTGTATCTCAAGTCCCTCACGCTCAAAGGGTTCAAGTCGTTTGCCGACCGCGCCCATATGACGTTTGAGCCGGGCCTGACCGTCATCGTCGGTCCCAACGGCTCGGGAAAATCGAACATCTCCGACTCGATTCTGTGGGTCCTGGGCGAGCAGAGTGCCAAGCAGCTGCGCGGCCAGGCCATGGAGGACGTCATCTTCTCGGGCTCGTCGGCGCGCAAGCCGGTGGGTGTCGCCGAGGTCACGCTGGTGCTCGATAACTCGGACCATATGCTGCCCGTCGACTTTGACGAGGTCGCCATTACCCGTCGCATGTACCGCTCGGGCGAAAGCGAGTACCTCATCAACTCGAGCCCGTGCCGCCTGATGGACATTCAGGACATCCTGCACGATTCGGGCCTGGGCAAGGATACGCATTCCATCATCAGCCAGGGCAAGCTCGACGCCATTTTGCAGAGCCGCCCCGAGGAGCGCCGCGCCCTGATCGAGGAGGCTGCCGGCATCTCCAAGCATAAGCGCCGCAAGGAGCGTGCGCTCAAAAAGATTAAATCGATGGACGAGCACCTGACCCGTGCCCGCGACATCAATAAGGAGATCGCCCGCCAGCTGCGGCCGCTGGAGCGTCAGGTTGATCGCGCGCGCAAGTACAAAGAGCTGTCCTCGCGTGCGAACGAGCTTACGCAGATGCTGGCCGTCGATGAGCTTCGTTCGCTGCAGTCGCAGTGGAACGACCTGGAGAGCCGCTCTAAGGAGGGCGCTGCCGAGCTTGAGCTTGCGCAATACCGCTTGGGCGAAAAGGAGCGTGAGCTCGAGAAGCTCCAGGTTATGCTCGAAGAAAAGGGCCTGTTTGTGGGCGATCTGGGCGAGCAGCGCCGCCATATGCAAGACGTGGTCGGCCGCATTAACTCAGATATGCGCCTGCTCGAGGAAAAGGGCCACAACATGGTGTCGCGCCTGTCCGACATGCGCGGCCAGATCTCGAGCTCTGAGCATCAGCGTCGTCGCGTGGTCGAGGAGCTCGAGGATGCGCGTGCCCAGCTTGAGGAAGTGACCGGTGCGCACATGCAGGCCCAGGACGACGTTGATGCCGCCGGTCCTGCCGCCGCCCAGCTCCACGAGCGTCGCGTGGCGCTCGACAATCAGATTTCGCAGCTCACGCGCGAGCAGCGCGATGTGCAGCGTGTGGCCGATAACGCCGCGCTCGAGCTCGCCAAGGTGAAGGACTCGCTGAGCAACGCCGAGGTCGAGGACAACATGTACGCCTCGCGCCTGGAGCAGATCGACGAGCAGCTCGAGGAAGTTACGGCCTCGCTCGAGAGCCGTCGCGACCGCGCTGAGGAACTTGACGGTGCGCTCGATCAGGCCCGCCAGGCCCAGATTGATGCTCGCGAGGCCACCGAGGTCGCCCGTGCGGCGTTGAAGGACTTGCGTAATCGTGAGAGTGAGGCGCGCAACAAACTTTCCGAGGTGCGCTCGGAGCTTGCCAGCCAAAAGAAGCTCGATGCCCGCATGGCCGACAGCTCGCCGCTGGTGAGCCGTCTGATGGGCGCGATGGGCGATGATGTCTCGGGTCGTCTGGGCGACGTGCTCGAGGCTCCTTGTGAGCTCGAGGGCCTGGTCGAGCAGCTGCTTGCTGGCGATATCGATGCCTTGCTGTTTGATGACGCCGCTACGCTTGAGCGCGCCGGTCGTGCGGCTCTGGACCAAAAGAAGGCCTCGGGCGAGGCACTGCTGGTGGCGCGCGGCGTGAGCGGCTCTGCTGCTGCCAAGGGCGCTGCCGGTTCTCGTTTGGTCGACCGTCTGTCCATGCGTTCCGGGTATGGCCCGGTTGTCGAGGCCCTGCTCGGCGGCTATTACGTGGTCGATGACTTGGCTGCCGCGCTGGCGGCACCAGTCGTTGACGGTGTGACCTATGTGACGCCCGATGGCGCCCGCGTGAGCTGTGGCGGCCTGGTGCGCGTGGGACTCGATGCCGGCGAGGCTTCGGGTGCCCTGGAGCGCAAGCGTCGCATTCGCGAGCTGGAGGGCTTGGAGCCCGATTTGGCTGCCGTGTTTGAGCATGTGTCGGATCAGGTCGTCGAGGCCAATGCGGCCGTCGAGGAGGCACGTGCCGCCGAGGGAGATGCCGCCGGCGAGATCGCCCGTCTTGAGGGCGAGCGCCGCTCGCTGCTCTCCGAGATCGGCCGCCTGGAGCAAAGCGCCAACAACGCCGAGGTCGAGCGCGTGCGCATCTCCAAGCGCCGCGAGCAGGCCTCCGAGGCCGTTCGCGCTTCGCGCCCGCGCGTGGACGAGCTCACCCGTTCGCGCGACGAGGCCCGTGCGCAGGCAAGCGACCTGGGTCTCCAGATTGCCGAAGCCAACGACGAGCTCGATCGCGTGCGCCGTGACGATTCCGAGGCCGCCGGCAAGCTCGCCGATGCCAAGGTGCGCCTGGCCCAGACGAGCGAGCGTCTGCGTTCGCTGAAGGGCCGCGTGCCCGACCTGGAGCATCGTCTGGAGGGCATCGACCGCCGTATCCGCGGAACACGCCAGGCCTCGCGCTCTCTCGAGCTGCTGCGCCTGCGCGTCGATCCCATGCACGAGCGCTATTCGGCCCTGCTGGAGCGCGCGTCGGATTGGGCCGCGCGTCTGCGTGACCAGGCTTCGCTCGAGGAGGCGGACTCGGCCTCGCTTAAGAAGACCATCGAAGACGCCAAGGCCGAGGTTGCTCGTGCCAAGGAGCGGGTTGATGCCGCCACGGCGACGCAAAATGAGTTCAAGGTCTCCCGCGGCAAGCTCGAGGTGCAGGTAGAGGCGGCCATCAAGGCCATTACCGCCGATGGCACCACGGTGCTCGAGGAAGCGCTCATGCTTCCTGCGCCCACCGACCGCGATGCCGCCGAGCGCGAGCTCAACCAGCTCGTGCGCCAGATCAACAACCTGGGCCCTGTGAACCAGGTTGCCATGGAGGAGTACGAGCAGCTCAAGCGCCGCGCCGATTACATCGAGGAGCAGCTGGCCGATCTGGAGAGCGCACGCAAGGCGCTCACCAAGATCACCGTGGCCATCGACCGCAAGATGCGTAAAGCCTTCCTGGTGACCTTTGAGAAGGTCGATGCGAACTTCCGCGAGATCTTCGCTATGCTGTTCCCGGGCGGCCAGGCGCATCTGGAGATGACCGACCCCGAGCATCCGGCCGAGACGGGCATCGAGGTCGTGGCGCAGCCGCGCGGCAAGCGCATCAGCAAGATGATGCTCATGTCGGGCGGCGAGAAGAGCCTGACGGCGCTCGCCCTGCTCTTTGCCGTGTATCGCACGCGTACGGTGCCCTTCTATGTGCTGGACGAGGTCGAGGCGGCACTCGATGACGCCAACCTGTCCAAGCTCATCGGCGCGCTCGATGTTTTGCGTTCCGATACGCAGCTCTTGGTTATCTCGCATCAGCGCCGTACTATGGAGGACGCTGACGTCCTCTACGGCGTCTCGATGCAAGCCGACGGCGTCAGCCGCGTCGTCTCGCAAAAACTCGATCGCGAAACCGGAAAGGTCGTGAATGCATAATGGGATTCTTCGATGCTCTCTCGCGCGGACTTGAACGCAGCCGCGAGGCCCTCAACGAGGTCTTTTATTTTGGCGGCGAGGTCGACGAGGATTTTTGGGAGGACCTAGAGGACACTCTCGTCATGGGTGACATGGGCGCCGAGGTCGCCATTCAGGTCTCCGATGACCTGCGCGATACCGCGGCCAAGAAGAACCTCAAGACCGCTCCGCAACTCCGTCGCGCCCTGGCCGAGCAGCTCGAGCAGCATTTTGTGCCCGCCGAGCGCGATCCGTTCGCTGACACGCCGAGTTGCGTGCTGTTTGTGGGCATTAACGGTGCCGGCAAGACCACGACGGTCGGCAAGATCGCGAGCGCCATGGCTGCCCGCGGTAAGAACGTCGTGATCGGCTCGGCCGATACCTTCCGCGCCGCCGCCATCGAGCAGCTCGATGTGTGGGGCCAGCGCGCCGGTGTCCCCGTCATCAAGCGCGACCGCGGCTCCGACCCGGCAAGCGTTTGCTACGACGTGCTCGACGAGGCCGACAAGCGCGGCAGCGACCTGGTGCTTATCGACACCGCCGGTCGTCTGCACACGAGTCCCGAGCTCATGCGCGAGCTCGCCAAGGTGGTCAACGTGACGCGTAAGCGCGCCGCCAATATGGCCGCCGGCCCCATGCCGGTCTCAGTTGTCCTCGTGATCGATGCCGCGACAGGCCAAAACGGTCTGAACCAGGCGCTCGAGTTTAACGAGGCGCTGGGTCTGGACGGTATTATCATGACAAAGCTCGACGGAACGGCTAAGGGCGGTATCGCCATGGCCGTTGCCGAGAAGCTCAAGCTCCCGATCCTGCGCATCGGCGTGGGCGAGCAGGTCGATGACCTGCAGGAGTTCAATGCCAAAGATTTCTGCCGCGCCCTGGTGGGCGAGTCCAACTAAGGAGTAACCAGTGTTTGATTCTCTGAGCGATCGCCTCAACGACACATTTGACCGCCTGCGCGGCAAGGGTAAATTGACCGAGGCCGATATCACCTCGGCCATGCGCGACATTCGCATGGCGCTGCTCGAGGCCGACGTCAACTTCAAGGTCGTCAAGGAGTTCGTCGCCAAGACCAAGGAGCGCTGCATGACCGCCGAGGTCATGGAGTCGCTGTCGCCGGCGCAAAACGTCGTCAAGATCGTGCTCGACGAGCTCACCGAGATGCTCGGCTCCACCGAGAGCAAGCTCGTCTTTAGCAACCGCATCCCCAATGTCATCATGCTCGTGGGTCTGCAGGGCTCCGGTAAGACCACGGCTGCCGTAAAGCTGGCCTACCTGCTCAAGAAGCAGGGCCGCTCGCCGCTGCTCGCCGCGTGCGACGTCTATCGTCCCGCCGCTGCCGACCAGCTGGCCACGCTTGGCGGCGAGATCGGCGTGCCGGTCTTTCGCGGTGACGGCGAGCATCCGGTCGATATCGCCAAGGGTGCCATCCAGGAGGCTGTTGACCACCTGCGCGACGTGGTCATCGTCGATACCGCTGGCCGCCTTCAGATCGACGAGCAGATGATGCAGGAGGCCGTGGACATCAAGAAGGCCGTCAAGCCCGATCAGGTGTTGATGGTCGTCGATGCCATGACCGGCCAGGATATCGTCAACGTCGTCTCGACGTTTGCTGAGCGCACCGACTTTGACGGCGTGATCATCTCCAAGCTCGACGGCGATGCCCGTGGCGGCGGCGCGCTTTCGGTGCGCCAGGTGACTGGCAAGCCCATTAAGTTCGTGAGCATGGGCGAGAAGCCCGATTCGCTGGAGCCGTTCTATCCCGACCGCATGGCCAAGCGAATCTTGGGCATGGGCGATGTTGTCGGCATCATCGAGAAGGCCCAGGAGGCGGCCGATGCCGAGCAGCTCGAGGCCGCCGAGCGCATGCTGCGCGAGGGCTTTACCATGAACGACATGCTCGACCAGATGAAGGCTGTCAAGAAGATGGGCGGCATGAAGGGCATTCTGGGCATGCTCCCCGGCGGTCAGCGTGCGCTCAACCAGATGGGCGGCAACTTGGACGAGGGCATCTTCGACAAGAATGAGGCCATCATCATGTCGATGACCAAGGAGGAGCGCCTGCGTCCCTCCATCATCAACGGCCAGCGCCGCGCGCGTATTGCCAAGGGCGCCGGTGTGACCCCCACCGAGGTTAATAGCCTTATGAAGCAGTGGGGCGAGATGAATAAGATGATGGGCCGCATGCGCACGATGGCCAATCAGGCGCAAGCCGGCGGCAAGAAGGGCAAAAAGGGTAAGAAGGGCAAAAAGATGCGCATGCCCAATATTCCCGGTCTGGATGCCATGGGTCTGGGCGGCATGGGCGGCCTTGGGACGGGCGGTCCTAAGTCCGATATGGATTTGCTGCGTCAGATGGAAGCTCAGATGCGCAATAAGAAGTAACGGCTTGATTGAGTCGACAACGGCGAAGGC